>Ga0308165_1000121_pt1 | contig 205191 bp, 190 predicted proteins | sample PhyWR2_FD_201032 | JGI IMG/M metagenome (GOLD analysis project Ga0308165, IMG submission 201032) | Phyllosphere microbial communities from UC Gill Tract Community Farm, Albany, California, United States - DLSLW.R2 | ecosystem: Host-associated > Plants > Phyllosphere > Unclassified | place...
TTTAATTGAACGATGAGAATTTTTGTGAAGGTTAATACATTCTAATTTGAAAGCAACGCTAAATTTTTCTTTTCTATACATAAAAAAATGCCCCTAAAAAGTGTCTAACTTTTTGGGGGCAGTCCAGTCTGTGGGGATTTTTATATATCAATGTACAATATTTATTGAATGCTCGGCATTCCCCTCTTCCGGAGGGGTGGCAAAAATTCAAAGAATTTTTGACGGGGTGGTTCTTACGCAAGAATGATTCTATATCAAATTTCTTACAACAAATTAAGTTCCATTACTCATCCAAAAACTCTCCTGAAACATAATACCAGCGTTCATTCATTTTCTGAAAAAAGGAAAACTCATGATGAAGCTGCGGATGGCCGTCCTGATCTGTATAATAAGCCTTAAACTCTACCTGATTTAAAGCAGGAGTGCGGATAATTTCCAGCTTTGTCCATTGGTTGATTTCTCCCCATTCCTGAAGATCTTTCTTATTGTGGTATTTTCTTTTTCCCGGAAGAGTAGTTTCCATCAGATATTCACCATTTGGGATGGCAAAAGCAGAGAACCTTGAACGCATCAGGGCTTCAGCAGTAGGAGCATGCTTTTCTCCGGTATGATAAGGCTTGCAGCATTCTTCGTATGATTTTCCTGAACAACAGGGACAGTTCATATATTGTATTTTAAGTTTTGAACTGCAAAAATAATGAATCTCATTAGAAACGCTCTTCTGTATATTTGAATTTTATAATAGTATTAATATGCTGAATGATAATGTATTCAATAGAAACGGGCTATAATCCTGAGCTTAGACGAAGGGAGCCCGTTCAAAATAAACAAACAAAAATCCACCGGCTTCAGCCGAAACTTACACTATGAAAATTTATATTGAATAATTCTTTCCGTAGATGTAACCGATAACGCCAATTTTAAATCTAAAAAAAGAAGCACTCTATTTAAAGAATGCTCCCCGTTATTTTTACTGATTGTCTTCGTCAATTTTAGTATCAACAAAGCTATAATTGGCAACTGCCATATCCAGCGCCTGTTCTTTTGAATTGAATTTGACATGCGATGGATCTATCACCGTATAAGTATAGATATCTGTTTTTCCTGAATTAAAGTGGAGTTCATGAAATTCTCCCTTCTCAATCCACCATTGACCTCTCTCGATGACCTGATCGACGTTGCAATCCTGGATAGCTGTGAAAATAAGCATAAAAGTACCGTCTGCTTTTCTTTCCATTACCCAACGTTTTTCCATACCTACGATCTGCTGATCTTTTTCACTGCCTTTCCATAAACCTACAAGCTTGTTGTCTATTTTGTTGACTTGTGATTTTGCTTGTCCTTTTTGTGCATATATTGCTCCAAAGACTAATAATAATGTTGCTGTAATAATTTTTTTCATGGTTATTTAAAAAATAATGTGAGAGGAACCCTGCTGTTTACTGTTATTCCCACTGTCTTGGCAGGGACCCATTTTGTTTTTTTTATAAAGTTTTTAGTTTCGTTGATAAAGTAGGAAGAGTACTTATAATTTTTTTTATTTTGGAAGGTAAGATCAATATCTATGTCTGAGACTCTCCCATCTTTGTGCAGCGTAAACTTTGCAGAAATGGAAGAATAAAAATCTTTGTCTTTCCGATATTCAAATTCATCCGGATACTTTATATTTTTCCAAAAGTTTTTTTTATAATCTTTGAAAAAGCTTCTGTAGGATTTGCTTCCCGGATACCTTGAAATGGTGTCGCATTCTTCAAAATCATAGATCTTGTCTATGTTTTTTTTAATATACTGCAAGTCTGCGATGTGTCTCAAAGAGTCAATAAACTTTGGCCCAAATTTTCTCTTGATTTCCTTTGACATTACACCTTCATAACAATTTTGCAGTTCCAGTGGAACAGTGCAGTAATAAAGAGCAGTTCCTGCTTCAATATTATTTTGTTTCAAAAGAACATCCATTTCATCATTGCTTCTGTAACTTTTTACCATTCCAAAGTAATGAAAATAGACAAGCCTGCCTTTTTTAATATCTGCTTCAGCTCTTGCCTTTTCAGCAATACATTGAGAATCCAGATATTTTCTCTCTTCTTTAATATATTCTTCTAATTCCTTATTGGTAATTGTATCAGTATGTTCTTTAAATAAAGATTCTGACCTGTTTTCCAATCTTTTGTTTTTAATTGAAAAGCAAGTCAGAATGATTAATGAGGACAATACTTTTATACCTGTATTGATGATCATATGATTATTTAATAAAACCTCTGTTTCTCAATAAAGGTTTGATATCCGGATCGTGTCCCGTAAAGTCTCTGAATGCCTGGTTAAGATCTACAGAATTTCCTACAGAAAGAATATATTTTCTGAAACGGTCACCATTTTCTCTGGTTAATCCACCGTTTTTACTGATCCATTCCCATGCATCATTATCCAACGTTTCAGACCACAAATAAGCATAGTATCCTGCAGAATATCCACCTCCCCAGATGTGTGCAAAATAAGGAGTATGGTATCTTGGCGGAACCGTTGCCAAATTGAATCCATGGCTTGCCAAAGACTGCTTTTCAAAATCTAAAACAGGAATAAACTGGCTGTCATTGCTTACCGTATGCCAATCCATATCAAGCTCGGCAGCGGAAACCAATTCAGTAGTCATGTATCCCTGATTGAAAGTAGATGCTTTTTTGATCTTGTCTACCAAAGCCTGCGGAATAGGCTGTTTCGTTTCATAATGTACAGCATAATTCTTCAGAACTACAGGATCTAAAGCCCAGTGCTCATTGATCTGAGAAGGGAATTCCACGAAATCTCTTGGTACATTCGTTCCTGAAAGGGAAGGATATTTCTGGCTGGCAAACATTCCGTGAATAGAGTGACCAAATTCATGGAAAATAGTAGAAACATCATCGTAACTGATTAATGAAGGTTTCCCTGGAGCAGGCTTCTGATAGTTGTAGCAGTTTACAATTACAGGTTTTGTCCCTAATAAATAAGACTGCTCAACGAAATTGCTCATCCATGCTCCACCGTTTTTAGAATCTCTTGTATAGAAATCCAGGTAATAGATCGCGATAGATTTTCCATCATGATCAAAAACTTCGTAGGTTACTACATCAGGATGATAAACCGGAAGATCTGTTCTCTTTTTGAAAGTCAATCCATAGAATTTTTCAGCAGCGAAGAAAACACCTTTTTCGAGAACTGTTGTAATTTCAAAGTAAGGCTTTATTTCACTTTCATCAAGATCAAATTTAGCTTTTCTTACCTGCTCAGCATAGAAATTCCAGTCCCAGGGCTCTACTTTGAAACCTCCTTTTTGCTGATCAATAAGATCCTGGATATCTTTTGCCTCACGTCTGGCTGTTTCCACTGCCGGAGTAGCAATCTGATTCATCAGCTTAGTAGCCGCTTCAGGGGTTTTTGCCATCTGATCCTGAAGTTTCCATTCAGCAAAATTTTTCTTTCCTAAAATCTGAGCTTTTTTCAATCTCAGTTTAGCCAGCTTTTCAATGGTTGCTCTCGTATCGTTAGCGTCTCCTTTTTCAGCTCTTGTCCATGAAGCTTTGAACAGCTTTTCTCTGGTAGCTCTGTTTTTTAAATTTTGTAAAAGAGGCTGCTGTGTTGTATTTTGTAAAGCCAGAAGATATTTTCCAGGCTGTCCTGCCGTTTTAGCATCAGCTGCTGCCGCTGCAATTTCATCAGCAGAAAGTCCATCCAGTTCTTTTGCATCAGAGAAAAATACACCTCCCTGCTTTCTTGCTTCCAATAATTTATTAGAATATTGTGTGGAAAGAGAAGCCAGTTCCTGATTAAGTTGTTTCAGTTTTTCTTTATCAGCTGCAGAAAGATTAGCTCCTGCAATTTCAAAATTCTGCTTATAATATTGTACAAGTCGTTTGCTTTCAGAATCAAGACCGTCTTCTTTGATGGACTGTATTCTTTTATAAAGATTTTCATTCAGGTACAGCTTGTCAGAATGGGCAGCAAAAATAGGTGCATATTCTTCGTCTAAAGCCTGCAATGTTGGGTTTGTATTCGCGCTTGTAAGATTAGAGAATACAATTTGTGCTCTTCTTAAGACTTCACCGCTTTTTTCCAATGCAACGATTGTATTTTCAAAAGTAGGGGCAGCCGGATTGTTGGCAATTTTTACGATTTCAGCTTCATGCTGCTTCAAACCATATTCAAAAGCAGGTTTGAAGTGCTCATTTTTGATTTTGTCAAACTCCGGAGCTTCGTATTGAAGCTTGCTCTTCTTCATGAAAGGATTTGAAGATAAAGAGGGATCAGGTGCAGGTAGCTCCTGTTGAATATCGGTCTGTTTCATTGTAGTACAAGATTGATTGAACGCCAAGGCAGAAATTAATAATACCGATGAAATATTCTTCATAAATATAGTTGTTATTAAACCATAAAGATATTAAAAACTTGTCTCATAGAATCTATTTTAGGATACGTATTTACTCAAACCGTTTTGTGAGTGGTTTTAAAATGAATACGTTAGGTATTGCAACATGCATCAGTTTCATTCTGAAAAATCTGTATTGCAGACAATTGCAGTATTTTCATAGGTAATGTAATATTTTTTATAAATTAGTTGTTATTTAAATATAAAGAAATCAAAAAAATAATCGACAAAAGAAATAAGCATGAAAACAAAGACTTTATTTATTTTTTCAGCCTTAGCGGCATTAGCCTCATGTAATGATAAACATGAGAACAGAAACAGAGATAGAGATGATGACAGAAGTAACTGGGTAGAAAAAGTAGTGAGCAAAGAAAGCGGCCCGATACAGCATAAAGAATTTAACGGAGATTTTGATGAAATTCAGGTTTCCCAGGCGATAGAAGCTGAAATCATAAAATCTGAAACAGAAAAAGTAGAAATTTCAGCACCTCAAAGTATCATCAATGAAATTCTTGTAGATAATGATGGCGGAAAACTGCATATTCATTATAAACCTGGCATCAGAGTGATGAACATCAGCAAAGTGACTGCAAAAATTTATACCAAAGACTTTAATAAACTTCTGGCCGATTCAGCTGCGAGAATTATCATAAAAGATAAGTTTACTCAGGAGAAAACAGATGTAGAGGCATCAAGTGCGGGAAGTATTTCCGGAGATCTGGAAGCGAATGATATGGATATCAACATAAGCAGCAGCAGTAGCTATGATGGTAAAATATGGGCTGTTAACCTTGATATTGAAGCTTCATCAGGATCTACTCTTGATGTTTCCGGAAAAGCAAAAAAAGCAGATATCAGTGCGTCTTCAGGAAGCAGTGTTTCAGCTAAAGGAGTTATTGCTGATGATGTAGAAGCAGATGCATCCAGTGGTGCAAGTGTTCATATCAGTGCAGTTTCCAGTGTGAAGGCAGGTGCTTCATCCGGTGGAAGTGTGGATATTTCTAAAAAAGGAGAACTTAAGAATGTGATCAAGGATGAAAGCAGCGGCGGAAGCGTAAACATCCAATAAACTAATCCTGGGATTCATCCTCATCTTCTTCATCGGCGGATGAGGATCCTTCCCAATTTTTATTATCAAAATTAAGATTATCGTAAGCTAATAATTCCTCCTCCCGCTGGAGGATTTCTTTTGTGGTAAACAGTGTAATATCATCATTGTTTTCCTTCATTTTTGCCAGTTTCCTGATAGAAGCTTTATCAATAGCCATAAACCTTTGTCCCATACGCCTTGCTGCATACTTTCTCATGCCTGTTTCATGAAGAACATCAACGGCCATATCAACTGCTGTTCCTAACGTTTCACGGTAAATATGATTGACTCCACTATTAAGATATTCATAGGCATCAATTCTGTTTTTTGCTCTCACAAAAATTTTCACATCAGGGTAATGTTCACGCACAAGTTCTGCAATGAATTTATTATCATTCGGATCATCCAGACACAAAACCAAAATTTCAGCATCTTCAATTCCGGCAGCCCGTAAAATGGGTATTCTGGTAGCATCACCGTAATAGACTTTAAATCCATAGCTTCTGAGCAGTTTTACACGATCGGAATCACGATCTAAAACTGTTGCAGATATTTTATTGGCCTTTAAAAGACGACCCACCGTACTTCCGAAATGTCCAAAACCTACAATGATAATTTTCTTTTGGACTATATCATTGTCGAGAATATTGTAATCATTTTCTTCTTCGGGAATTTCTTTAATGAATTTTGGAGTAATAAACTTATCATTGATGATCAGAAGAATGGGAGTAATACACATGGTAATTGCAGTGACTGCCATCATCTGAGCGTTCATTTCAGGGCCTAACAGATAAAGATCCGATGCATAATTGAGCAGTACAAATGCAAATTCTCCTACCTGAGAAAGCGCAAACGCATAAAAAAGACTTTGCGGAGTATCTATCCTGAAAAACTTTCCGATGGTATATAAAACAATAAATTTTACGGCCAGTACAGCAAAAACGGTACTGAAGATAAATAATGGATCTTTCTGGATAATATTAAAATTAATGGTTGATCCAACACTTACGAAGAAAACGGCTAATAGCAGTCCTTTAAAAGGATCAATCTGTGCTTCCAGCTCATGACGGAACTCACTGTTAGCTAACATTACCCCGGCAAGGAAAGCTCCCAATGCAGGTGAAAGGCCGATAACAACCATAAGCTCTGAAACACCTATGACCAGGAATAGGGAAGAGGCAGTCAACAGCTCAGTCATTCCTGATTTTGAAACATAGCGCAGAAAAGGAACAAAGACATATCTTCCCAGCAAAATAAGCAACGCTACTCCGAAAATTACCGTTCCTGCCTGCAACCATTCCGGCAGCTTTTGGATCAGAATCTGGATTTCGTTATCGTGGTGCTTGGCTTTATAATTGGCTACAATAGGAAGTATTGCCAAAATAGGAATCACAGAAATATCCTGAAACAATAAGGTAGAGAACGAGGCTTCTCCTGCTGTGGTTTTGAGATTATTCTTTTCCTGTAATGTCTGCAGAACAATTGCTGTGGAAGATAATGCAAAACACATGGCAACAGCAATTGCCTTGTCTACTCTCCAGCCCACAGTGGTAAACACTAAGAAAAGCAGCAGAATAGTAAGTACCATCTGGGAAAGTCCCAGACCCATTATTTTCTTTCGCATTTCCCAGAATTTCCGGGGTTCCAGTTCCAGTCCTACAAGAAATAACAGCATGATCACTCCAAACTCACTGGCATGCATGATATCATCTACATTTTTCCCTGTAAGCCGGAGTACATACGGACCTATAATGATTCCTCCTAAAATATAGCCGATTACAGAACTCAACCCTAATTTCCTGGCTAATGGAACCATAATAATGGCTACACCCAGGAAAATTAATGTGTTCATCGCTAAGCTGGATTCCATATGCTATTGATTGAGGAGTTCTGTAAATTCTTTTTTATGCAGGATAATTTCTTTTTTAGACAGCTTATTGGCTTCGTATACGATCTTGATGTGCCTGATATCTGCTTTGAAAACTTTTAGGGAAACAATCAGTCCGCTGATCAGCTCATCGATTGTATATTGATAGGTTCCGGTTTTGCTGAAAGATCTTTCTTTTCCTCCGGTGGTTACCAGAATATAGACTTCTTTTCCTTCCAGTGGATTATACTCACCGTCTTTCAGCCAGTCTCTGTCGAAAACTTCATCAATCCATAATCTGAGAAGAGGAGGCATACCAAACCATATCAAAGGAAACTGAAAAACAAAACGTTCATAGTTTTTGAGACGTTTTCTTTCTCTGAAGGCTGCAATATGAAAATCGGGGTATTCTTCGTAAAGATCTCTTAGGGTATAATGCTGGTGGCGAACGTAGAAATTGATGAGCTCTACATTCGAATTGGAGTGCTCCAGATAAGGGTGTGCAAATACTACCAGCGTCTTCTTCATAATCCTGTTTTCAGTAAATATAGCGAAAAATATTGAATAAAAGTTGGTTTTTTGATGCTTTTGTTAATTTTTTAATATGTAAAAATCAATTTAACGTTAATAAAAGCTAAAGAATCTATGTTATTTTAGGTTTTTAAATAAAAAATCAGATCGTGATGACCTGATCTATTGATATATTTTGAAAATGATTGACTAATTACCATCCGCCGGATGCACCACCGCCTCCGAAACTTCCGCCTCCGCCAAAGCCTCCGAATCCGCCGCCACCGCCGCCGGAACTTCCACCTCCAAAGCCACCGCCTCCAAAACTGCCAGGGAATGGGAAGAAACCACCGGGATAATTTCTGCGTCCTCTTCTTGTAATAATCACATCATCGTCGTCGTCATTATTTCCACCGCGTCCACCGCCTCTGTTGCCGAAAAGTATGGCTATAATGATGAAGATAACGAAAGCAATAATCAGAACCTTAAAAGCACTTCCATTACCGGAAGGAGCCGTTGTTGCCACAGGTTTGAATTTCCCCTGAACAGCTTCCATAATGGCTGAGGTTCCTCCATTGATTCCATCGTACCACAGCCCTTTCTTGAAGTTAGGGGTGACAATATAATCTAAGATCTGTCCTGCTACTGAAGCGGTAAGATATTGTTCTACAGCACGTCCCTGCTGGATAGACATTGTTCTGTCTTCAGTGGCGATAAGGAAAACGACACCGTTATCTACTCCTTTTTTTCCGATTTTCCATTTCTGTCCGAACATGGTTGCCAGAAAGTTGACATCTTCTCCTTTGGTAGAACGGATGATTACTACTTCAATTTCCGTTGAGGTAGTATCTGCAAACTTAATCAGTTTATTATTTAAGGCATCTTTTTCCTGTTGAGAAAGCAGATTGGCTTCATCAAAAACAGGATAAAGAACGGCCGGTTTTTCAGGAATAGTATATTGTGCTGATACAAAAGTGTAAAAGCAAAGCAATAGAAATGAAAATACTATTTTAAGAGAACGTAATTTCATTTGGGAGTTGGTTTGGGTTTTCTCCTTCTACAGGAAAATGTTTTTTGAGTTCAAGTCCTGTTTCCAGGATGGCACTTTTCAGAGCCTGATAATAACGTCCTTTGGCAAACTCAGCAGTAATATAGTCGTGAAGATGATCCCAGTAAGTCTGTTTTACCTTTTCATGGATTCCGATATCCCCAATGATGGTCAGATATTTCTGTTCAAAATTGACATGGAAAAGAACAGCATTTCTTTCGGCAGTTTTGTCCATATCAAGTTTTTTGAAAACCTCAAATGCTGTTTTAGCATCCCGATTATCCGTGTTGGAATCAATATGTACTCTGATCTCTCCCGTAGAATGATCTTCCGCAGACTGAATCGCTTCCACAAGGGAAGCGATCTGTTGATTTGTAAGGAAATTACCCATTATTATTTGAATGCTTCAGGGGCTTTTTCAGCACCTGCCTCAGCTTTGAAATAAGGTTTTTCTTTAAAGTTGGTGAAATTCGCCAGAATATTATTTGGGAAAGTCTTGATAGAAGTGTTGTAATCCTGTGCAGCTTCGTTGTAATAAACAGTTTCTGTTCTGATGCTGTTTTCGATAGCGGTATATTCTCTCTGGAAGTTGATATACTGCTGGTCTGCTTTTAAGTTGGGATAAGACTCTACTACCGCCATCAATCGGCTCAATGCTCCGGATAGTTCACCCTGTGCTGCCTGGAATTTAGCAATATCAGCGTCCGTCATATTCGTAGGATCGATGTTGATAGAGGTAGCTTTAGAACGTGCTTCCACAACTTTCGTTAAAGTTTCCTGCTCAAATTTTGAATACGATTTTACAGTTCTTTCCAGGTTAGGAATAAGGTTCGCTCTTTTCTGATACACAGTTTCTACGTTTGACCATTTTGTGTTAACTGTCTGTTCTTTGGTTACGAAATTATTATATCCGCTTTTTCCCCAGAAGAATAGAACAGCAACAATGATAAGGAGGGCAATACCAATTGTTCCGGCGCCCAAACATCCTTTATTTTTCATAGTTTATTTTTTTAAATTTTTTGTGCTAACCAAATATACAAATTATGTGCTAATTTTGTAAAAAATTATTTGAATGACAACAATAGTGGTGGCAATGGGAGAGAAAAATGAAATTGGTTTTGATAATCAGTTGCTTTGGCATCTTCCTAAAGATTTAAAACATTTTAAAGATATTACTTCAGGGCATCCGATTATCATGGGAAGAAAAACATATGAAAGTATTGGTAAACCCCTTCCGAACCGTACCAATATTGTTGTGTCAAGAAAGAAAGACTGGTTTGAGGAAGGTATCCTTATTGTAGGAAGTATCAAGGAAGCATTGAAGTTTGCTAAAAAGATAGACGAAGAAGTTTTCGTTATCGGCGGAGGAAATATCTACGAACAGACGATGGAGGTGGTAGACAAGCTTGAAGTTACTTTGGTGAAAGCAGATCTTGAAGCCGATACATTCTTTCCGAAAATAGATCCGAAGATCTGGAAAAAAACAAACGAAATCTGTCATGAGAAAGATGAAAAGAACGGCTATGATTTCTGTTTCCAGACGTTTGAGAAAATTAAAAAAGAAGCATAAATGAATCGTGAATTTTTGCTTCGCACAGTGAATCGTGAATTTTCACATTTACAAAAATTAACAAGCGCAGCGAATTGACCATTCACAATTGACTTTTTGAACTTTAAGCCTTAAATTTATTATCTTTGCACTTCTAAAATTTAATAATGAATAAATACATAAAAATTGCAATAGCAGCAGTTCTTATCCTTGCAGGACTTTATCTTATGATTTTCACAAGAAATCTTGGATGGGGTATTGTTGTTTTTCTTTTAGCTTCATCCCCGATCTTACTATTCTTTAAAAATGAATATATCCTGTTGGCATTCTGGCAACTGAGAAAACAGAATATGGAAAAAGCCGGCGAGTGGTTATCAAAAATAACTGATTATAAAGGCCAGCTTCACAAAACTCAGTATGGATATTATCACTATTTATTGGGATTAACACAAGCCCAGGATCACCCTGCAAAAGTAGAACCTTTCATGAAGAAAGCTCTGGAATATGGTTTGAATATGAAACATGACAGAGCAATGGCTACTTTAAATCTTGCAGCAGCGGCTATTTCTAAAGGAAGAAAACAGGAAGGACAGAAACTACTGGAAGAAGCCAAAAGATTAGACAGCGCCGGAATGATGACGGATCAGATCAAAATGATGAAAGATCAGCTGAAAATGCCGACCATGCAGAAACACATGCACAATCCTAATATGAGAAATAGAGGGAAATTCTTCTAATCAATATTAGTATACAATATAAAAGTCCTGATTTTTCAGGACTTTTTTGTTTTTTATGTGTGTGTTGTAAAGTGTATTTTTAGCCAAAAACTTTTATAAGTTACATTTCGGAATTATTGTGATCATACCCATAAAATTTAGGTATCTGCCAATGGTATTTCACGGCAAACGTTCGTATAGCAACAATAAGAAGGATGGTGAGAATCTGTACAAAGGTGTAGGAAAGGAGCGAGTATTTTGTCATCAGTAAGAATACCGATCCTCCCACGATACATGCTGTGGCATAAATTTCCTTTCTGAAAATCAATGGAATCCTGTTGAGTAATATATCCCGGATAATCCCGCCAAAACATCCGGTTATGGTTCCCAATGCGATGCAGATCATAGGATGGATCCCTGCATTTAAGCCTTTCTGAACTCCGATAATGGTAAATAACCCAAGCCCGAAGCTGTCGAAGATAAATAAAGTTACCTTAAAGTTTTTCTCAAGAGATTTGAATACCATTGAAAAAATGCTGGTCACCAGAATCAGGGTACACATCAGAATATCATGCATCCAGAATACGGGAATATCAAGCAGCAGGTCTCTTACAGTTCCACCTCCCACAGAGGTTACAAATGCAATAATAAGCACTCCGAACGGATCAAGCCGTTTCTGCATGGCTGCAAAACTTCCCGACATGGAAAAGGCAATGGTCCCCAGGACTTCTATGGCAAAATTGAACTGTTCGTGCATATATTATGAGTATGAATGATAAATAATGAGCAATGAATAATAAAAATTATGCCATTTAAATTTGAGAAAGTTTAAACTTATATTTAGTCATAACCTTTACAAGGTCTTCACATTCTGCTTTTAAATGTAGAATTTTTTCCGGATTTATATATTCTAATTCTTCAATAATTTCAAGCCAAAGTTGAGTTTCATCAATTTCTTCGACCACTATGCACATTTTAGCAAACTTTTCTTTTTCGGATCTCGCCCTGTGTACTGCTCGGTAATTGGCAGCGACGGAGGTGGATGACCGAATAATTTGTTTCCTTATTATTGAAATATCGTCCGAATAGGATAATGAAGAAAGTGTTTTAATGATAGCAATAGAAAAGCTTTTTGTTCTTTCCCTGAAAATCTGGTTAAAATCTATCCTATCAAAATTATTCATCATTTATTGCTCATTACTTATATATTTATCTCTCCACTCTTACCGAATCCGGAACCATCAGCTCATATTCGCCGCCGTGGGTGATAATTTCCCTTACGATGCTGCTGCTGATGAAAGATTTCCCTGAAGAGGTCAGTAAGAATACGGTTTCCAGTTTTTTGTGGGCTAACGTTCTGTTGGTATGGGCAATTGCTTTTTCAAATTCAAAATCGGCGGGGTTTCTTAATCCTCTGATAATGTATTGAGCATTTTTTTCAAAACAGTAGTCTACCGTTAAGCCTTCAAACGAATCTACTTCCACATTGGGAAATTCTGCTACTGAATTCTGGATAAATTCCATTCTTTTTTCAAGAGGGAACATGTATTTCTTCTGAGAATTCTGCCCTATGGCGATGATTAATTTATCAAATAGGGGTGCCGCTCTTTCTATAATATCGTAATGTCCTAGTGTAATCGGATCAAATGATCCCGGGAAAACAGCAATTTTCATGTTGTACGAGTTATGATTTTGATGAGTGAATTATCTGCTACAGACTTTGAATTATCTTCTAACATTTAATTTCTAACTTCTATTTTATTTATTTAAAGCTTTTTCAACTTCATTTCCACAAAGATCCATAATGGAAATTCCATAGTGTCTGGCCTGTTGTGGAAGAATACTTGCAGGGGAGAATCCCGGATTGGTATTCATTTCAAGCATATAAGGAATTCCATTCATTAGAATATACTCACTTCTTGAAAACCCGCTCATTCCTAATGAATTGTATGCTCTTTTAGCAATTTCTTCCACTCTTTTTGTGGTTTCTTCATCAATTCTTGCTGGTGTAATTTCTTCAGAAGCCCCTTCATATTTGGCTTCATAATCGAAAAACTCGTTGGTAGGGACAATTTCTGTAATTCCCAGAACGATAGTTTCTCCTTTAAAATCGATAACTCCTACAGAAACTTCCATTCCGTCCAGGAAACTTTCAATCAGGATTTCATGATCTTCTTTGAATGCGATTTCCGTAGCAGCAATCAGTTCAGATTTTTCTTTTACTTTAGTGATTCCCAGAGAAGACCCGGACTGGTTGGGCTTTACAAATAGCGGAAGATTTAATTCTGATACAATCTCATCCACATTAATGTCTTCACCTTTTCTTAAATAGATGCTTTTCGCGGAAGGAATCCCATATTTTGATAATACGGCAAGAGTATCTTTCTTATTAAAAGTAAGAGCGCTCTGGTAGAAATCACATCCTGTATATTTCTGACCTATTGCATCCCAGTATGCCTGAAGAATTCCGTTCTCTCCCGGAGTTCCATGAATGATATTGAAGCAGGTATCAAATTTTAAGGTTTCCCCATTATCTAAAGTTACAGAAAAATCACCTCTGTTGATCTCGTATTTTTTATCATTTTCGCCTAAAAAATACCATTCATCTTTAAGGACTACTACCTTATATACATCATAGAGATTTCTGTCTAAAGAATCATAAATCAATTGTCCGCTTTTTAAAGAAACGACGTATTCATCAGAATAGCCTCCCATTACTACGGCAACACTTTTTTTGTTCATAACCATATAGTATCAATTAAGGCAAATTTAAACATTTTATGCAATGCAATATGGGAAATCGGCAAATTTTAAGATCAAAAATGAATTGTGTTAAATAAAAAGTCCATTCTAAAATTATTAGCTATATTTGCGGTTATAATTAAAGTATTTTTAAGTATGCTTAAATCACTTTTCAATTGGAAAGTTTTACTGAATTTAGTAATAGCCATCGGTGTTTTTGCAGGGTTGGTATGGCTCACATTTCGCTGGTTGGAACACCATACCAATCATGGTCAGGAAATACCTGTTCCTAATATTGTTAATAAATCTATACATGACGCTGTTAAAATTTTAGATGATACAGGATTGGAATATGAAGTAGACAGTGCCAATTATAATCCTAAATACAGACCATTCCAGGTTCTTCAGGTTTATCCGGCACCGGGTTCCCGTGTAAAGGACGGAAGAACTGTGCACCTTACAGTAAACCCTAGAACATGGGCTCCAATTGCCGTTCCGGATGTTATCAATAAATATTCAGGGCTGGCATTCCAGAGACTGGATCAGGTGGGTCTTAAAATTGGAGATACCATTTATGAGCCGAGTATTCAGAAAGATGCCCTTTTAAGGATTTTGTATAAAGGAAATGCCGTGAATCCGGGAGCTCGTTTACCTAGATTCTCAGTAATCGACGTAGTAGTAGGATCCGGTCCTATGAGAAATATTTCGATTCCAAATGTAGTAGGGCTTACGGTAAAAGAAGCAAGAGCTGTTATTACCAAAAGTATGTTTGAAGTTGGATTGGTAGAACATGAAGATGGAAGCAATGACGAATCTGATATTATTTATTATCAGGATCCTGCTTCAGGAGATGTGCGTGACCAGGGAATGCAGATCGACCTTTGGGCCAGTAAAAAGACTCCGGCTGAGCTAAGAGCGAAAATAGAGCAGCTGAATTCTATCTACCGTATGAAAGTAGATACCTCACTACCTCCGGTACGATATGAAGAAGTACAGCATAACGAACCAAGTTATAGCGCTCCTGTAGTACCTGCTCCGGTACCTAGAAGAGAAACTCCAAAGCCTGAAGTACCAAAAACTGAGACCCCTAAGACTCAGACAACGACTTCTAAACCTGCAGCTTCAGCAACAGATAAGCCTAAAACTTCTAATGCTGCTCCTGTTACAGCTAAACAGGCTGCTTCAACAACGACACAACAGCCTGCTCAAAAGCCAAAAGCTAAGAAGGTAGTCGTAGAATAAGATCAGATTAATATCAAAAATACAGGCTTCAACTGCAAAATGTTGAGGCCTTTTGTGTAAAAAATATAAAACAATGTCAGAAGATAACGAAGATTTTTTAGATGAAGAATTATTAGATTCCCACAGTATTGAAAACATCGATATTGATGAGGAAAATAAGGGATTGTATGAACATCTTAATATCACTGTTGACAGTAAACAGGAGCCATTAAGAATTGATAAGTTCCTTTTGATCTACAGACAGAATTCTTCAAGGAATAAAATTTCACAGACCTGCAGAGCCGGAAACGTTGTAGTGAACGGTACCCCGGTAAAACAAAATTACCGTGTGAAACCGGGAGATCAGATCTCCGTATTGCTTGCCCATCCGCCTAGAGCCAATGTTATTATTCCACAAGATATCCCCGTCAATATTATCTATGAAGATGATGATCTTGTAGTGGTAGATAAAGAAGCTGGAATGGTAGTACATCCGGGACATGGGAATTGGGATGGAACATTGGTAAATGCGCTGGCTTTCCATTTTGAAAAGAATGGAGCAAAGTCTGATCTTGACAGAGTGGGACTTGTTCACAGGATTGATAAAGATACCTCCGGACTGCTGGTGATTGCCAAGAATGAATATGCATTAAGCTTTCTGGCGAAACAATTCTTCAACAGAACAACCAAAAGACTGTACTGGGCTTTTGTGTGGGGGAATCCTCAGGATGATGAAGGTACCATCAGAGGGCATATCGGAAGACATCCTAAAAACAGGATGCAGATGTCTGTCTATGAAGACGGCAGCCATGGAAAACATGCCGTAACCCATTATAAAGTCCTCGAAAGATTCAAATATATGACATGGGTAGAATGTAAGCTTGAGACGGGAAGAACCCATCAGATCAGGGCGCATTTCAAACATATCGGCCATACTTTGTTTAATGATGAAAGATATGAAGGACATACTCCTTTAAGAGGGGTGAATCTTCCGAAATACAAACAATTTATTAAAAATGTTTTCGAAATTTTACCAAGACATGCCCTTCATGCCCATACCCTCGGATTTATACACCCAACGACAAAAAAGGAATTATATTTTGAGAGCCCAATGCCCAAAGATATGGCGGATGCTGTAAAAAAATGGAGAAATTATTTGGAAAACTAAAAATATATTGAGAATTTTTTTATATTTGTTGAATTGAAATCAAGATTTGTTATGAGAAAACTATATGCTATCGTATGTTTAGCTCTTTTGTCAAATGCATACAAAGCACAAGAATCACTACCATACTATCAGCAATATCTTTTGGATGGTGAGTTCCTGTTCAACCCAGCTCAATACGGAAAAACAGATTACGTACAGCTCAACGCCAATTATCAACAACAATTTTCAAAGTTCAACAATTCTCCGAATGTTCAGTCAATCGGGATTAATGCGAATATCTTTGATAGAGTAGGTGCTGGTATTTCCGTATTCAGAGATAGCAATGGACCTATTTCTGCAGGGGGAATCACAGCTGGTGCTTCATATTTTATTCCTCTAAGTAGCGAAGGAGATAGAAAAGACCAGTTCTCTTTCGGTACAAGTGTTAACTTCTATAACATGAACTTTGATTATTCTAAAATTAATACTGAAGAAGGTGGTGACCCGTTATTGAGAGGTGAAGAAAGTAACATCTTCATGGTGTATGCCAACTTCGGTTTGGCTGCTACCTATAGAGGATTATTCGGGGGTGTTTCCGTAAATGATATTGCATTAAGTAATGATGCTTCTATCGTAAACAACTACGAGCCTTCTCCAATTAAATTCTTCTTGAACTTAGGATATAACTGGAACATTGCTGATAATATTACAATTGCACCTTCAGCATTGATCAACCTTAATACAAACTCAACGAGAATGATCGACTGGAACCTAATGGCGACTTTCTCTAATGATATCAACGCATTCTCTTTCGGGGTAAGCTACAGAACGGTTCAGAACAGATTTGACAATCAGAACCTGAGTATCTCTCCAATTGTAAAAGTGAGATTTAACAAATTCATGATCGGAGCAACATATAACCTTGGAATATCTGATATCCAGAGCTATGGTGGAAACAGCTTCATGATTGGTCTTGGTTATAACTTTGACAACTTTATTAATGCTAGAGGATTTAGATACTAATTAATTTAATTTAAATAAATTTGAGCTCTGAAAAATTTCAGAGCTTTTTTTATGATATATATTCACATTCCGTTCTGTAAACAAAAATGCAGTTATTGTAACTTTCATTTTTCAACATCCCTGAATTTCAAGGATGAGATGCTTAGTGCCATGAAAACCGAACTGTTGCTCAGAAAAGATGAATTACAGAACAGAACACTGAAATCCCTGTATTTTGGCGGGGGAACACCCTCTATTCTTTCCGTGGATGAAATCAATTCCTTAATTGATGAAGCATTACGGTACTTCAGTTTTGAAAAAGATATTGAAATCACGCTGGAAGCCAATCCGGATGACCTGGACAAAAATTTTTTAAAGCAATTAGCCGGAACACCGGTGAACAGGCTCTCTATTGGTACCCAAAGTTTTTTTGAAGAAGATTTAAAATTAATGAACAGGGCCCATACTGCTTCCGAAGCAGAAGGGTCTATCAAGCGGGCACAGGACTTTGGTTTTGAAAACCTGAGTATTGATCTGATCTACGGCTCACCAACCTCTAATCTTGAGATCTGGAAAGAAAATCTGAATAAAACAATGGCATTGGAAGTTCCTCATATTTCATCCTATGCTCTGACAGTAGAACCCAAAACAGCTTTGGAAAACTGGATTTCAAAAGGAAAAGTAAAAAGTCCGAAAGAAGAAGAACAAAACAGAGAATTTTATTACCTGTCTGACTTTTTAAAAGACAATGGCTTTGAACATTATGAAGTTTCCAATTTTGCCAAGCCAGGCTTCTACTCCCGTCACAATTCATCCTATTGGAAATATCAGGAATATCTTGGAATAGGACCTTCAGCACATTCTTATAACGGTTTTGATGTCAGAAGCTGGAATGTAGCTAATAACCAGCAATACATTAAAAAGCTTAATGATAAATTGCTGGCCAAAGAAGAAGAAATTCTTTCTAATGAAGATCAGTTCAATGAAATGATTATGATTGGCCTGCGTACGATTTGGGGCGTGGATCTTATGAGTTTAAAAAATAAATTTTCAGAGAGATTACTGGAACATTTTCAGACAGAAATCAAAACGAAAATTGAAGAAGGTATTTTAATCATTGAAAACGACCATTTAAAAATCCCTGAGAAACATTGGTTTATGGCAGACGGAATTGCTTCAGATTTGTTTATTGTATAATGTTTGTATGTGTACAGATATGCCATAAAATTCACTATTTTTGTATAAAATTTCAGTCCGTTTGAAAACTAAAAAACAAGATTATTCACATCTTTCACCAAGCCAGCCTATCGGAATTTTCGACAGCGGGGTGGGAGGCCTTACCGTTGCCAAAGAAATCAAAAGACTTCTTCCTCACGAAGATCTGATTTACTTTGGAGATACAAAGCACCTTCCTTACGGAGAAAAATCGAAGGAAGCCATCATTGAATACTCTACAAAGATCACCAATTTTCTGCTGGAGCAGAACTGCAAAGCGATTGTAATTGCCTGTAATACGGCAACAGCGAATGCTTTGAATGAAGTGATGCAGTCTGTTGCAGGAAAAGTTCCTGTGATAGACGTTATCAACCCTGTCGCTGAAAAAGTATCCTATGAAATCCATAATAATGTAGGAGTTATTGCGACCAAAGCTACCGTGAATTCCGGGCTCTATAAAAAGAGTATCCGAAAGCATAATAAATGGATCAAAGTGGATGAATTGGCGACACCATTGCTGGTTCCTGCCATTGAAGAAGGATTTAAAAACCATCCGATCACCCATGCTATTATTTATAATTATTTAAGCAATAGTAAATTAAAAAATATTGAAACATTGATTCTGGGCTGTACCCATTATCCCCTTTTAATAGATGAAATCAAACAGTATTACGGAAACCGTGTCCGTGTCATTGATTCTCCGAATATTGTAGCCAATCATCTGAAGATTATTCTGGATAAGTACAACCTTTTAAATGATAACAATCCCAAACCGAACTATCATTTCTATCTTTCTGATCTTACCAAGAATTTTGAAAAGATCTCTAAGAAGTTCTTCGGAAAAACAATTGATTTAGAATTAAAAGTATTATAAATAAAAAGTCTGCTTCTGTATGAGGCAGACTTTTTTATTAATGTCTTTTTGTGAAATAAATTGTGAGATTCGTGTTTAATTTACGCTTCCACAATTACTTTTTCAGCTTTAAGTCTGGTTTTCGGATTGAATTGAGGCTGGTTGGCATCTGTTTCATCTCTTTCCCCGATTGCTACTGCAAACAAAGTCTCATATTTTTCATTATTCAGAACAGCATCATATCCTTCAGGCTCAATTCCTTCCATCGGAGTGGAATCTATTCCCATAGCTGCACAAGCAGAGAGCAGTACTCCTAATGATAAGTAAACCTGATGTCCAAGCCATGATTTTATTGCAGTTTCTCCTTTATGTTTTACCATAGTCCGGTAATAATTGACAGATCCTTCCGGAAGGTTTTCTTCAATTTGCTTCTCAAAGTTTTCTATGTTTTTGATCACCTGAAAGACAATGACATGGCTGCTGTCCAAAACTTTTGCTTTATTAAAATAAGATTTGTCACCCAATTGTTTTTTCAGTTCCGGATCATTGACAAAGATAAAGTTCCATGGCTGGCTGTTGATGGATGAAGGACTCAGATTCAGGATCTCTTTAAGTTCTTCAATCTGTTCTTCACTGATTTTTCCTTGAGGATTATACTTTTTTACCGTATACCTGTTTTTCATTTTGTTTAAAAAGTTCATAATTTTATACTATCATTTTTATAGTTACAAAATTAATTTAAGTTTCCTAACTTTGCAATAACGGTAAAAAATGATAGTATAAAAATGTATACAATAGATAATAAATCTTATCCCTGCTGTACCAGTGTTACTATGAAATTTATAGGCGGTAAATGGAAGGCAGTTATTTTGCACCATCTTATTGATGGGGCTAGAAGATATAATGAATTAAGAAAATCAATTCCTACCATTACAGAAAGAACACTAAGCCTTCAGCTAAAACAGCTGGAAGAGGATGGAATTGTTGACCGTAAAGTTTTTACGGAAAAACCTCCTTTAGTAGTTGAATATGAATTGACAGGTTTTGGAAGGACCTTATTGCCTGTTCTGGAAGCGATAACAAAATGGGGTGAAGAAGCTCCGGTAATCTCAAAAAAAATAATCAGGAATTAAAGTTCCTGATTATCTTCTTTATTCGGTTCAAAAAAACTGAAACTCACGTTTCCGTATTTTCGGGTATCTGTTAGGTTGGGATGTTCCAGCTTCATACGGCTTTGGTGCTCTACAATAAGAACTCCATTTTCTTTCAGGTATTTATTATTTAATACCAGAGAGATCAGCTCGTAATACTTTTTCTCTTCCATTTCAAAAGGAGCATCAGAGAACACAATCTCAAATGACTTTTTATTTCTGAATTTTTTAAGCCAGTCAAATACATCACCTCTCTGTACATTGATCTGAAGTGCCATATCGAGCTCAGAAGCGGTAGAATTGATAAACGCGGTATGCTTTGGATTCATTTCTACAGAAGTAACACTTTGACATCCTCTGGAAGCAAATTCAAAGGTAATAGAGCCAATTCCTGCAAAAAGATCAAGCACGGAAATCGACTGCATGTCGTATTTGTTTTCCAGAATGCTGAATAAAGCCTCTTTCGCAAAATCGGTGGTAGGCCTTACATCAAAGTTTTTAGGGGCGGCAATTTTCTTGGCTTTCCATTTGCCTGATATTATTCTGAACATATTTTCTTAGGGTTTAGGTAATAGATTATAGGTGGTGGGTAATTATGTCCGGGATCAATCCCTATTACCTGTGGCCTGCAACCTAGTTGAGTATAAAATTCTTGTTTGGAATATTGTCAAAAACGATTTTCAGATTTTTTACAAATTTCTGAAGTTCGGAAATGAATGTTTCATTTTCCGTTGTTTCTCCATAAGCATAAAAGCTGGTTTCATTGATTCCAAAACCTATCTTGCTCAATGTAAACATAATGAAGTAAAGAAAATCTACTTCTGAGTTGACATCAAGGTTATTATAAAGGATTATTTTTTTATTGTCAATCGCAAAAAACTCACATTGGTTATGGTAAAGATTGATGTGAATTTCTTTATTGGTTTTATTATTAATTGAACTTAAGAACTTTTCTCCGGAGAAATTAAAATGAACCGGTATCGCCAGCTCTTTTATTTTTTTATAATAATTTTTCGGGAAAGTATAATAAAACTGAATATTGAATTTTTTGTTGATAGAAAGCATCAGCTCTTCCTGCTCTCTATCAGTTGGTGCATTAAAGGCGATCAGATCAAATCCTGCTTCATGCTCAGAAAAACCTTCAGGCATCAGGGTAAAATGATTAAATGCTGAAATCACCTGGATCTCATCATAGCGCTGCTTAATAAGAACTTCGTCCAGCTTTTGCTCAATAAGATTGGCCGGGGTTTCTTCAGTAACGAAATAAGATTTTTCCTCCAGAATGTTTTTGTTCTTAACAATCTGGTAGATCAATCCGTCTTTGGTAAAAAGTAAATTAAGTACGTTCATATTTCAATTGCTGCAAATTTAGTGAAATTCTACCATTACCGCACCCGATTGATGGTGAAGTATTTCCTTATTATAAAAATCAATATTAACCTGGCTTTCCAATACATCCCGAACCATCCTCTGCAGAGTACCATCACCAATGCCGTGAACAATTTCAAGCCTCTTCAAGTTGTTCTTTCTGCAAAACTCTATCACTTCAATGAGTTTCTCCTTTTGAATAAACAATCTTTCAAAGCTGTCATAGTCATTGGGATTCTTTACCAAATTATGAAAATGAAGGTCTAAAACCAAATGATTTTTCTGATGTTTCTTAGAAATGATTTTTTTAGGCTCCGCTTTTCTTACTACTCTGATATTTTCATAAAGATGCGAATCTTTCGGAACCAGTTTTTCTTTGGGATATTGGTGAGTAAAGCCATATTCATCTTTAAAAACGACAATATTTCCCTTCACGGAAGTTACCACCCCGCTTAAATCTTCATCTACTACCGAAACCTTATCGCCGATTTTCATATTTTTTTAGACTTGTCTGAACCCATTATTGGTGCAAAGGTAGAAAGTAAAATGTATTGAAGGCAAACTCATTTACTCCCAAATTCTCAAACCCTCCAACACTCAAAGGCCCATGTTATCGCTCATCAAACTCTTGGTCCCAATTCAATTACCTCCAGATCTTTGATTTCCTCACCGTCTACCACAAAGCGCATCATTGTTCTTACTTTATGCCAGCCCTGCTTTCCACAGGCACCGGGATTAAGGTGCAAGAGATTATTTTTCTCATCATACATCGCTTTCAAAATATGGGAATGTCCTGAAATAAATAATTTCGGAGCTTTTTCTGCTATTTCTTTTTTAGTGAGTGGACTATATTTTCCGGGATAACCTCCGATATGAATCATTAAGACCTCCAGTTTTTCACAGAAAAAACGGTTGACTTCCGGAAACTCAGCCTGGATTTTAGCATCATCAATGTTTCCGTATACTCCTTTCAGGGGTTTTATCTTTTCCAGCTGTTCAATGACGTCAAGATTTCCAAAATCTCCACAATGCCATACTTCGTCAGCCTGAGAAGCGTATTCCAGAATTCTGTCATCAATATAAGAATGAGAGTCGGAAAGGAGAAGGATTTTTGTCATTATCTAAGGGTTCTTTCTGTAATATTTTCGTGGTATTTATCTTTGAATATCGCTACACGGTCAGGATTCAGTTCTCCGTCATGATTAATCACTCTTTCTTTTAATAACCATTTTACCAGCTTTTCCATTCCTTTTTTGGAATTCATGAAATTGGCAATTTTGGCTATATCGGTTGATTCTACTTTAGTTTTTTCAGGCAGAAAATTCAGGATAAAATAATCATCACTTACATAGCTTGGAGTTTCATTGTCCATATATCGGTAAAGAAGAATTTCCTCATCATCCTTCATAGAGAAAAATGAATACTGGGCTACATTGATTTTTTCAGTCTTCAGGATCTGCTTTCCATCCAATAAAACTTTATTGTCTTTAATGGTAACTTCCTGGGAAAAATATAAATTACAGCTTATCATCAGTAAGAAGAAAGTCAATAATCTGTTTACTGTCATTTTTGATTTTTTTGAGTTTGCAAATATAAGAAGCTTTAATCAACTTATCAGATGTGTTTACTTTCAGAGAATAATTAAGAATATCAGTCAGTAATATTTTTTGTTTTCCTGATAGAATCCAGTTTCTTTTCTATATCTGCACTGAAAACCTTCTTTAGTTTCAGTTGATTCTTTGTAAGCTTTGAAATAACAAAAGTGCCTGTCATATTCGTATTGGAAGGAAATACCAAAGTCACTGTAGAATCTGAAGCTTTTTTCCAGTTCCCGATGTAGCGGTCTGGTTTTTCACTTTTAGTAACCGGTTCTTCCACAGTATCATATCTTAATGTAGATTTAATCAGGTTTCCTGTGATTTTTCCATTTTTCTGAAATCTTATACCTTCTTTTCTTGCCTCAAAACCATCCTTCTTTTCGTAGGTATAAATATAAGTATCCATTTTACTGAGATTCCAGGTTTGTAAAAGTAAAGGATTGGAAGTTCTGTCCTGGGCTTTGATACCACCGGCTGCGAAAAGAGAGAAAATACAGATACAAATAGGCTTTTTCATGAATACAACAGATTTATCAGTAAAATAAGTAAACTTTTAATCATGCTAAAATTAGCATCACTTAATATTTAGTAAATTTGGGAAAATTAAAATAAACAATGAAACAGAAACTTTCTTTTTTCATTTTTCTTTTGACCGTAGGATTAGCCAATGCACAGGTTGAAGAAAAAAAGCTGGATGAACTGATCCAAAATACTCTGAAAACGTTTGATGTACCTGGAATGTCCGTAGGGATTGTAAAAGATGGGAAAATGATTTATTCCAAAGGTTTTGGAGTACGTTCTCTTACGACCAAACAGCCTATGGATGATAATACATTGGTGGGGATTGCTTCCAACTCTAAAGGTTTCACATGTACAGCGTTAGCAATTTTAGCAGATGAAGGAAAACTGAACTGGGATGATAAAGTTTCAAAATATATTCCTGAGTTTCAAATGTACGATCCGTATGTTTCGCAAAATGTAACGATAAAAGATCTTATCACTCACAGAGCCGGATTAGGACTAGGCCAGGGAGATCTTATGTTTTTTCCGGAAGGAGGGAACTTAACGGTGAATGATATTGTTCATAATGTGAGATACCTGAAACCTGAAAATCCTTTCAGAACAAAATTAGATTATAATAATATCATGTTTATTGTTGCCGGGGAAGTGATTCACAGAGTTTCCGGATTAAGCTGGGCAGACTTTATTGAACAGAGAATCATGAAGCCTGTAGGAATGACTTCTAGCTTTGGGAGCTATAACAGAGCAAAAGCAACGGTCAACAAAATTGATGCACATGCTCCTGTAGACGGAAAAGCTATTGCTGTTCCCCACGACTGGAACGAAACAGCAAATGCTGCCGGGGGAATTATGAGTAACATTAAAGATATGACAACCTGGGCAGAATGTCTGCTAAATAATTTCACCACGAAAGACGGAAAAAAATTAGTTTCAGATAAAAATGTTCAACAGCTTTGGAATCTTCAGATCCCTGATAGAGTAGCTGCGAAGAATCCTTATGATACAAGTTTCTACGGATATGGTCTAGGCTGGTTCCTGAGCGATGTTAAAGGACATAAGCAGGTGCAGCATACAGGCGGCTTAATTGGAACGGTTACCCAGTTTACTTTGATTCCGGATATGAAGCTGGGAATTGTTGTATTGACCAACCAACAGTCCGGAGCAGCTTTCAATACCATTACCAATACGGTAAAGGATTCTTATCTTGGTGTAGCAGATAGAAACTGGCTGAAAACATATGGTGACAGAATGTCTAAGATGGAAGCGGATTTTAATAAGCAAAAGAAAGATGCCTTTGCAAAATCAGAAGCATTTAAAAAAGAAAAATCTCTTCAGCCCAAAGCAGAACAGTTTACAGGAACATATAATGATGCATGGTTTGGGGATGTAGAAATTTCTCAGCAGGGAAATACTTACAGAATTTCATGCAAAAACTCTCCAAGATTAAAAGGAGAATTACTTCCTTACTCTAACAATTCTTTCATTATCAAATGGGACGACAGAAGCTATGATGCAGATGCCTATATTATTTTCAGCTATGACGAAAACGGAAAGGCAGAATCTGCAAAATTGAAGGCGATTTCTGATGTGACCGATTTCAGTTTTGATTTTGATGATCTGGATTTGAAGAAGAAATAAAAAAGGAAGCGTAAAAATATTCTTTGAAGAACGGGCATTGGTCCGTTCTTTTTGTTTCTATGAAGAAATTATTTCCTCGTGGAATTATAAATAATGACTTTTGATATTCATAGGAACGGGCTTTAGCCGAAACTTAACCACCCCGTCAAAAAATAAATTTTTTGCCACCCCTCCGGAGGAGGGGAATGGGTAGTTGGTAAAAGAAATATTGTTTATTGCAGAAGGTTCAGGTCTTGTTCTGCTAAAGAAAGTTCTGTATTGAGATGCTGCTTTCCAAAAAAACTTTTTAACTCAAGAAGTCTTTTCTTATTATTATAATGTATACTGGCATTCAGCTTTCTCTGGCATAGCGAACATGCTCTTGCGAGGTGATAATCTGTTTCTGAAAGTGAATTGGTTCCATTCATCACGCAGTTGGCATTCAGGCAATGGCTGATTCCGAACATATGCCCGATCTCGTGAGAACTGATCTTTATTAATCTCAGAAAACTTTCATTGAAATTGGAATCAATTAAATGACCATTGGCAAATCTATATATAGATGTTACGCCTACACCTTCTTCATAAGATGCAAGTCCGAAAACGTAGTTCCATTCCGGTTGGGGAAAAAGATCTTTTTCTGTAATTCCCATGAGTATTACAGCATCTTTAGGCTTCCTTTTGATCAGAATGCTGTCCAGGACATAACTTGCCAGAATCTGCTCCTGTCCTTCCTTTGAAATTCTTTTGATCTTTTCAGGAAAGATTGTGTTGGGTAACGCGGGAAGAATCTTTGTTTCCAGCTGGAAATATATCTTTAAATATTCTTTGGTGAGTGCTATTTGTCTTTTCTGAAGTTCACCAAATTTTCCGATCGGCTGGAGATAGATCGTATTTTTTCCGGGTTCCGGGTTTATCTTTTTTGATTGCTGAAAATCTTCAAACTGCTGAAATTTTTCATCATGATTGTACCGCCAGCTTCCGTGCTTTGGGGAAGAAAGCTTTATATCATTCAGCGCAATTGATTCAAAATAGGTTTTCTTCTGTTTCTGGCATGAAAAGAGAAGGATGAATAGGGCTGCATAAGAAAAGAGGAAAGAAACGTTATATTTTTCCTGGTTCATAAAAGAACAGTAGTTTCTTTTTGGCCCCGTCAAATTCGGACCATGATTCACAGTCTACTTCAAAACCAGCGACTCCGCATGTGGGAAAATGAAAAATATCTTCAGAAATAGAATTGGCAAAATTGGAAATTCCATTATTATGCGAGAAAAAAGCAACTGAATTCAAGCTGTCATCCAGGTCATAAATTACAGATTCAAAGCTTCTTTCCGAAGGATTATATAGTTTTTCATCAGTAGAACAGTTCAGCTGGTATGCCTGATTAAAAATCTTACACGTATTCAGTGCACGCACTGCTGGGCTTGACACAAAGTGATCAATGGAAATATTATTGCTTTTAAGGAATCTGGACATGTGCATAGCGTCTGTCAAACCCTTGTCTGCCAATGGTCTGTCAAAGTCCTCCGTTTCCTCCGGCCAGTCGCTTTTTGCATGTCTTACGAGGATGAGTTTCTTCATATAATTGTTTTTTGGAAGATTAAAATTATAAAAAAAATAATGGAATAAAACATGATTTATATAAAAAAACTGCGTTATGAATAAAATCAGTAAATTTTACTAAATTTGCAGACTTATGGGACAAATCCTTGCAATAGACTACGGAAAGGCTCGTTGTGGTATCGCTGCAACTGATGATATGCAGATTATAGCCAGTGGGCTGGAGACTGTGGAGAACCGTTTTTTGATGGAATTTTTGAAAAAATATTTCAATGAAAATAAAGTAGATGAGGTAGTAATCGGACTTCCCATAGATTTGAAAGGAAATGTTTCGGAAGTGGAAACCGATATTTTAAAATTCATTGAAGAATTTAAAAAAGAATTTTCGGATATTGTGGTTCATCGTTTTGATGAAAGATTTACTTCCAAAATGGCTTCATTTTTTATTTCCCAAAGTGGAAAAAACAAAAAAAAGAGGCAGGAGAAAGGATTAATAGATAAAGTAAGTGCAACCATCATATTGCAGAATTTTTTAGAACAAAGATTAAGATGATATTACCGATAAGAGCTTTTGGGGATCCTGTTTTGAGAAAAGTGGGAAAAGATATAGACAAAGACTATCCCGAATTACAGGAACTGATAGATAACATGTTCGAAACCATGTACAGCGCTAATGGCATAGGTCTTGCTGCGCCACAGATTGGTTTGGATATCCGTCTGTTTGTAATAGATGTGACACCTCTTGCAGAAGATGAGGATTATGAAGATATTAAGGATGAGCTGGCAGAATTTAAAAAAGTTTTCATCAATGCTCAGATTCTTGAAGAATCAGGTGAAGAATGGAAGTTCAATGAAGGCTGTCTTTCTATTCCGGATGTAAGGGAAGACGTGAAAAGAAAAGGCACAATCGTTATTGAATATTATGACGAAAATTTTGTGAAACATACAGAAACTTTTTCCGATATTAGAGCCCGCGTAATTCAGCATGAATATGACCACATTGAAGGGGTACTGTTTACTGACCACCTGAGTGCTCTGAAAAAGAAACTGGTAAAAGGTAAACTGACAAAAATCTCTCAGGGTGACGTAAACATTGGTTACAAAATGAGATTTCCAAAATAAATTAAACAAGGATAAAAGAAATAATATAAAGCAAAAAGCTTAGAGCTGATTGCAGAATTTACAAAAAATAAAATTATGCTGTTAGAAAAAATAATTTCAATTTCTGGAAAACCAGGACTTTACAAATTAGTTTCTCAATTAAGAAACGGATTCATCATTGAAGATGTTACCAGTAAGAAAAAAGTAAGTATTGGAAACTCAAGCCAGGTAAGTTTGTTGGATAATATTGCCATGTTTACATTTGAGAAAGAAGTTCCTTTGTTTGAAGTATTTGAAAATATTGCTAAAAACAACGACTATAAGGAAACTATTTCTCACAAATCTTCTGATGCAGATCTGAAAGATTTTATGTTGGCATCTCTTCCTAACTATGATACAGAAAGAGTATATTCTTCTGATATCAAGAAATTGGCTCAGTGGTACAATGTTCTTCACAAAGCAGGATATATTACTCCTGAAAGTTTTGTAAAGGCAGAACCTGAAACTTTGGATGGAGAGCCTGCAGAAGAGCTAAACATTGAAAAAGAAGCTAAAAAAGCTCCAAAAGCAGAAAAACCTGCTGCACCAAAAGTAAAAGCTACTTCAGCTGCAAAATCAGCGCCGAAAAGCACGCACAGAAAACAAGGATAATTCAGTTCTGAATTAAAAATACAAAGCCTTGTCGGGAATTTCCTGACAAGGCTTTTGGTTTTTATTAGGTGGCAGATGATAGGTAGCAGGGATCAGGGAAATTTTCTGCTGAGTTCAAATTTTTGTCTTTATCTTTAAACATTAAACATTAAACATTAAACATTAAACATTAAACATTAAACGCGAATCTCGCACCTCGTACCCCAGATCTATAAACTTTCAACGCTAACCGCTACCACAGACCCAAAATATCCCTTACATTTGTATAAGATTGAATTTCCCAATACTTATGAATACGAAACAGGAGAAACTGGAAGCCTTTGGAAGATTACTGGATATCATGGATGATCTTCGTGAAAAATGTCCGTGGGACCAGAAACAGACTTTAGAGTCGCTTCGCCATCTTACCCTTGAAGAAACTTATGAGCTTTCCGATGCTATTTTACAGAATGATCTGCAGGAAATAAAAAAAGAGCTGGGTGATGTTTTGCTTCACTTGGTTTTTTATGCTAAAATTGGTTCAGAAAAAGAAAGTTTTGATATCGCAGATGTAATCAATTCCCTTAATGAAAAGCTGATCTTCCGTCACCCTCATATCTATGGAGATGTTGAAGTGAAAGATGAAGAAGAGGTAAAACAAAACTGGGAAAAATTAAAATTAAAAGAAGGAAACAAATCCATTTTGGGAGGCGTTCCGAAAAGCTTACCGAGTCTGGTAAAAGCCTACAGAATACAGGATAAGGTAAAAGGAATCGGTTTTGAATTCCATGATGCTGAAGATGCCTGGAAAAAAGTAGATGAAGAGATTCAGGAGTTTCATGCTGAAACCGATCTTGATAAGAAAGAACAGGAGCTGGGTGATGTTTTTTTCTCTTTGATTAACTATGCTAGAATTTCAGGGATTAATCCCGATTCGGCTTTAGAAAGAACCAATCTTAAGTTTATTTCAAGATTCCAAAAAATGGAAGGGCTTGCTGAAGAGCAGGATTTAAAATTGGCAGATATGTCTCTGGAAGAAATGGATGTTCTTTGGGAAAAGGCAAAAAAACTTTCATAGCTCTTTATGGGAACAATTAATGCTTCTTACATTCAATTAAAAAAATAAAAAATAAATATGTTACGTTTTCTTATTTTACCTGCTTTGCTTTTATTGAGCTGCAATCCAAAAGCTCAGAATTCTCCCACTAATGAGGATGAATTGAAAGTCCAGTTTTCACTGCCTAAAAAGTTGAAGGAAGTTTCCGGAATTACTTTGTCAAAAGATAAGAAAACGATCTGGATGATAGAAGACAGAGGAAATAAAAATGCAATATATGGTCTGAGTGATAAAGGTGATATACTGGCAAAAATACCGGTAGAAAATGCTGAAAATACAGACTGGGAAGATATTATATCAGATGTTCAGGGAAATATTTATATCGGAGATTTTGGAAATAATGATAATAACAGACAGGATCTGGCTATCTTAAAAACAGATTTGAAAGACAGCAGACAAACCGTTACCAAGGTTGTTCAGACTACAAAATTCCATTATCAGGGTCAGACGGAATTTCCACCAAAAAAATCGAAGCTGTTGTACGATTGTGAAGCTTTTGTAGAAATGGATGGTAACTTCTACTTATTCACAAAAAACAGGAGTAAGGGTTTTGACGGGACTTTCCTTGTATTCCAGGTGCCTAATAAAGAAGGTGATTTTGAAGCAAAGTTAATAGGAACATTAAAACTTCAGGGCGGTTATAATGATGCTGCCATCACTTCAGCTACCATCAACAGTACCAAAGATAAAATTGTATTGCTGACACATAAAAATGTTCACGTTCTTACAGGTTTTACTGCCAACGATTTCAGCTCTGCTAAAATTCAGAAAATTTCATTGAATCATAATTCGCAGAAGGAAGCTATTGTTTTTCTGGATGATAAAACAGTAATGATTGCAGATGAGAAAGGGAAGGATGAAGGTGGAAATGTGTATACGTTTTCATTGTAAGCTTTCTATTCTTTATCTTTACAGCCGATTAAATAACTATGAGAAGAATATTTTATATTTTATTAGTACTGGGTTTATTCTCTTGCAGTACTAATGATGAAACTATAACTGTAACTGAAAATCAGACTGAAGATTTACAACCTGATAAAGGGTATATTTTTGAGATGGATCAGCGCACAACATTACGTAGTCCTGAAAAATATTATCAGTTTTTTTATGAAAACGGACGTTTACAGAAAATGCTTGGAAGGAACTATTTTGTAACAGCAAATGTCCAAATTTTTTATCCTGATGTGACTACTCAGTTAACTTATACAAACAATAAGGTACAGATAGATTATCTTGAATCAGGAACGACGTCCGGATATAGAACGACTTCATATCTGATGGAAAATAACAAACCTATTAAGGCTGAACAGTATTATAAGAATGGAACTGATGCCGAACTTGAAATGTCAAGAACCTATGCCTATGGAGCCAATACAATAAATGTATATACAAAGCGAGGATATCAGGAATTTTTTGCCACGTATTATTTTGATGGAAATAATAACCTTTCTAAAAGTGAAACTTTAGAAAAGACATCAGGTAAGAATAAGCAGTTTACAACTACCGTGTATTCAGATTTTGACAATGCTAAAAATCCATTTAAGAAATTATACCTGGTCAATGATGACTTTTACGAAAAAAGTTTATCAAAAAATAATTTTAGAGCTAAGGAATCAGTTATTGAATATGCAGAGTATCCTGGAGGCATACCTCCTCAGCCTGGAATATCAAAATCAAAATGGACTTATAATTATGATACCCACGGACAGGTATTGTTATATTTTCCATTTTAACTAACAAATCAAATAAACCCCCACAGAGAAATCTGTGGGGGTTTTGAATATATGAATGTATTGAAGTGATTGACTTTTTATGGACTATGGAGTAAGATAAGAAATGTGAATATTACCACTCGATAAACGGAAGTCCTGCGTATAACGGCAGCGTATTCTGAAGGTTTCTCCCGTATTAAAAAAATTGATGGATGAAAGATTATGATTCAATCCTGTAGTACGTTCTCCATGTCCGGTGGATATTCCTGCAAGTGTTGTAAGGGCAGGCGATACTTTTTGGATATAAGAATTGGCTGTTCCTGCAGTTTGTCCTGACGGATTTAAATTAAGATCATAGGTTGCATAAGGAACAATATTGTAGAACCCGGGTTTTACTACTGTAAAAAGTCCTGTGGTTGAGTTATAGGTCAGATAAGCTGTATCAATCTTATTACTCACATTAAAAACATAGGTTTGTGAATAACTTTCATGAGTGTTGACCGGAGTAGAATGTGTCCCTGTATAACTGCCACTGGATGGGCTGATATCTGTTTTATTTCCCACATACACTACCTTTAAGAAGTTTTCAGATTCAATCGTTTTCCAAACCGGTGTATTTCCGGCTCCGTTTGACATGAGGACTTCACCTTTGTTCCCTGAATTTCCCTTCGTTCTGTCATCGCCACCTACATTCAGGTCTTTAACAACCTGTAGAGAACCGTTGACGTGTAATGTATGTTGCGGTGTTGGTGTTTTAATACCTACCTGTGCATTTATATGAATGAACATAACAAATAATGCCATAAACAATAGCTTTTTTTTCATCACTTGTTGATTTTTTGTTGCAGCAAATATAAAATGTTTTTAAAATGTCCTTTTTTTAAAGAATTGATAAGCATATACAGCTATGGATGGCGTTGACCTATATCGCTGAAAATATGGCTTTTATTTAAAAGCCATATTTGTTTTATTAATGAAAAATGTAAGCTGAAAATTAGAATTATTAAATTTAATTAAAATTGATTTTTTTTAGATATTCAATAATAATCAATTCTAATATGTTGTTAAACAGTGTTTTGTGCCTGTCTCAAAATTATACTACTTAAAACTTCATTCCTATCCCTGCAGAAAGTCTTCCACCATCTGAGCCATAGAAATAATTCAGCCTTGCAGACATCATTTCTACAATACTTAACCAAACACCCGCTCCGGCAGATTGATGCCATTTTCTGGAATTTTCATTGTCATTCCATACACGGCCGATATCATACCCGATTAGAATTCCCATATTGGCAGGGATAATATTGTTTCTTATTCTCCCGAAATCCCACCGTATCTCTGAATTATTGGTAAAATAGGATCTTCCTGAGAATCTTTCGTTTCTGAAAGCTCTCATTCCGTTGTTACCTCCAATAGCCGCTGCCTGATAGAATTCAAAATTATTGTTATTCATCCACATGACATTGCTGGCATTGGCAAAAACAAATTTTCCCTTTTTATCAATTCTGTGATCAATGGCAAGCTTTCCTTTTAAAGTCAGGAAGTTTTTATTAAAGTCTGAAAGGGTTGCTTTCCAATCAGCATTAAGCATAAATTCAAGCCCAAGAGTAGGAAAAGCTGCATTATCGGCATTTTTATAACCAAATGTATAATTAGCTCCTACAAACTGCTGGCTGTTAAATACACCAGGTCTTACATCCGGTGACTGGTTGATGAAGCGGTCAGCTTTTCTCTGTACTTTATTATCTTCAAAAGTCAATTGAAACTGATGACTCAGATTCATCCAACTCTTCTGAGAAATGGAAGGAGCAAAGTTGAACTTTGAAATTCTGGCTCTGTTATATTCTCTTTCTGTATCTTCCTTATCATACTCACTTTCATTAGACAGTCCAAAGAAGTTTTGAGAAAATCTTGGAGTTGTATAAAATGCATCCAGATTGAGATCCCAACCTGAGATTGCCTTTTTAAATACTCCTTTATAGGTAAGGCTGAATCCTGCAGTGGCAGTATAAAAATTAGCTTTTAAGCTGTGTCTTTGGGTATAAGGATCACGGATAAAATTATTAACTGTATAATTAGCCAGAACCCCTACAATGACACCATCATCCGGGTTATAATCCAGATTTGGATATCCGGCAACGGAATTGTATTTCGGGTGCTTGTAATTATAGCTGTTGATGTCATAATCATCAGTGATATTTTTGGTTGCATTACCGGCGTTATAAGTATTCTTTTGAGATTTAAAATCATAAATCTTCACTTTTCTCCCATCAGCAACATTATAAGTATCATGATTATATCCACCAATCAGCCTGATATTCATTTTAGGATTTCCGGTTCCGGTCACTTCATAGATATCATCATCTTCAAGTCCGTAGATCCACAGTTCTTTTGTTTTTGAATCGTTGTATGTTTTTTCAAAAACCAGTTCATTCTGATCTTTATTCTTGCCCAGTTTATATTGCTGTACAAGTACTGAATGTCCGTTTTTGGTGATGACAAACTTATCAGGATTTACAGTTCCTGCCAGAGGTACTTTTTTCTGTAATACATCATAGTACTGAGCGGCATAGCTCTGAAGTTTTGTTTTTCTTACTTTAAGCTTTCTCTGAATTTCAGCAATGGTTTCATCCTGTACTTCTTTCGGAAGATTATGGAAAGCATCATCAATATCCGCATCCGTAAGATGTTCCTGAATATATTTTGCCTGTGCTTCCCATTCTGTCTGATCAGCTCCTTTTAAAAAGACAAGATCCATCGGGTAAGGTTCCATGGCAAGCCATTTCACACTGCTTATATCTTCTGTAAAGGTTTTCATATGGCGGATTGCCGGAACGTTCATAATAAGTTTAAATGCGGCTCCGTCATATTTACTGAATGCCTGATCTCTGTCTTTTGGGATAGGTTTGTAGATTACTCTGTCTCCCTCTTCATATTCTGCCCATTTCCACTGATCTGAGTGTCTGTCCCAGTCACCGATAAGCATATCAAATAATCTTGCTCTGATGTAAGATTCTCTGTCAACAGAATATTTATTGCTTTTGCCGAGGTTCTTTAACACATCATCCGTGGAAACGATATCTTTTGCATTACCAAGATAAGCCAGTGTTTTAGGATCAGAAGAAAAACGTTCTTCAATCATATACATTTCATCTCCGTAATTCTCGTTATATCTCCCCAAAGCTTGTTGTTTAGGAATATAATACAGTTTTGGATTACTATGGAAAATATTCAGCTTTTCTGACATATTTCCTATCGTAAACGGAGTAAACGGATGGTTGGTCGTATAAAAATCCAGTAGGAATTTTTCAGGGAAGGTATCCGTGAGCTCTTCACCCAATGTACTTTTTGTGAAAGCCATATTGTTAAGAAAACGGATGGCACTTTTTTTCACTCCACGCATCACAAATTCCTGTCCGTCTGCTGATTTTAGTCGTAAGCTGTTGGACTGGTTTCCTCCACCTTCTCTGAAAGGGGTGTATCCGCCGTTTAATTCTGAAAGATTGGCCGTTGGAGCCTCAATCGGAATTCCGTAGTAGTTTCTGTAGTGATCTCCCCAAAGCCAGCGGTAAAATTTTCCTTTTTGAGTAAGCTGTACCGGGTAGATGGTTGAAGAAAATGTCTGCGGAAAAGAATTCGGAAAGTTATTAACAAATACATCCGGCTTGGAAATTACTGAAATATGAGTCAGTTTTTGAAGCTGTGCATCTTTTGTAGAAAAATATTCAACGTCTGTACTTTCGTCTTTTCTGAAATTTAAAACCGCAAAACCGCTGCCTCCGTAAGAAAAATCAGTTTTTTCTATAATGGTGGACGGATCTGTTTTAGAACCAGCACCACTGATGATTTGTCTTAGGTTTTCATCCTCATGATATTGAAGATTATGATCATGCCCGGAAACGAAAATAATATTTTCCTTATCCTGAACGATACTTTTCAGTCTGTTGGCCAGATCTGCGTAATGCTGGTTATTGATATCTTCAGGACTGGCTCCTGATGAACTTCTTAAAATATTGACTAAGCTTGCAACACCAGGAACAGGAATCTTACTTTTTAAAGGAAAAAGATGTGACTTTGCAGAATTAAAGCCTGCATGAGTTCCACTGCTGATAATGGGATGGTGTAACGCAACAATGATTTTTTTACCCTGATTTTTGATAATGAGATCTTTAAATTCATCAAAAAAATTCTCACGGGTTTTGATATTACAGTTTTTATTGATTCCGGGGTAGTTGTCCCAGTTTGCAATAACCCATTCCGTATCAATAGCAATAAGCTTAATATCTTTAGAGACGTTGATATCATCAATAGGGCATCCGTTTTTAGGCAGAAAAGCTTTTTTATCGTCGAGGTATTTTTTTACCATCTCTTCCTGGGTGTTTAATCCTTCCAGTCCGTTATACCAGTCGTGATTTCCGGGAATTACCAATGTTTTACCCTTGAAATTTTTGGTAATGGCAAGTTGATTCTCCAGTTTTTCTTTAGCTGAGGCATACTCTTTATCTGTTTCTTTGGGCATACCGTTGGGATAGATGTTATCTCCCAAAAAGATCAGCATAGAGTTGCTGTCTGCAGAATCCAGTTGGCTTTTCAGTAAACTAAGTGTTTTTTGTGCCTGAGGTTCATCTGCATTTCCTGCATCTCCAATCAGAAAAAGTTTAAAATCATTTTCAGATTTTATATCAGAATCTTTTACTTCAAATAAGTTTTTGCCCTTTTGTACGTTATATGTAGCACAGGAATAAAGTGCTCCTGCGGACATTACCGTTCGAAGAACAATAGAAGTATTTTTTAGATGAGTTTTAAAGGATAAATTCATAAATTTACATTAACAAAATTTCAGGAATGAGCATTCTACAAAAAGCTAAAAATTATGTTGAAATCTTATTCAAAGATAAGTTATCTTCGGTATATTTTTATCATAATTTTATCCATACTGCCTATACGGTCAATAAGGCTGAGGAAATCATGAAAAACACCCCTGTTTCTGAAGAGGATCAGGAGAAAGTACTCGTAGCATTATGGTTTCATGATACGGGGTATATAGAATGTGCGCTGAACCATGAAGAGAGGAGTGTGGAGGTGATGAAAGCCTTTTTACAGCAGGAAAATTATCCGGAAAATTATATTGCAGATGTTGAAAAACTGATTCTGGCGACGAAAATACATTATGAACCTCAGAACTTGCTGGAAAAAATTGTGAAAGACGCGGATTTCAGTCATTTTGCAGGCCATGATTATAATGATATTTCCGATGCTTTGAGAAAAGAATGGGAACTGACCAACGTAAAATGTTTTTCTAATGAGGAATGGAATGCCGGAAATCTGGATATGCTGAAAAATAAGCATACTTTTTATACAGACTACGCTAAAGAAAACTGGGAGCCTCTGAAAAAGAAGAACATTAAAAAGATCGAAAAGAAGCTGGAAAAAGAAGAAGAGAAAAAAGATAACAAAGAGAATAAAAAGGAAAGCTCAGAGGGCAAAAAAGAAAAAGAAAAGTCAGACAGAAGTGTAGATACCTTATTCAGAGTAACCCTTAACAATCATACGAGACTTAGCGATATTGCAGATAGTAAAGCCAATATCCTTTTATCAGTAAACGCGATTATTATTTCAGTTTGTCTTTCTGTGCTGGTTCCGAAGCTTGATGCCCCTAAGAATTCACATTTGATTCTTCCGAGTTTCATTTTGCTGTTATCCAGTGTATTTACAATCATATTTGCTATTTTATCTACAAAACCGAATGTGACCAAAACAACATTTACTCCTCAGGATATTGCCAACAGAAAAGTAAATCTCTTGTTCTTTGGAAACTTTCAGCAGATGTTGTTTGATGATTACAACAATGCAATGAAAGATCTTATCAAAGACAGAGACTATATTTACGATTCTATGGTAAAAGATCTGTATTATCTGGGGAAAGTTCTGGACAGGAAGTACAAGCTTTTATCCATTACCTATAAGATCTTTATGGCAGGAATTATTATTTCTGTTCTGTCTTTTGGAGCAGCATTTCTTAGTCTTTAATTAAAAAAATGAACAGATAAGCTTTCTTAGAGAGAGCCAAAGCTATGATAAAACGCTCATGATATTTTTCGTGATTGATTTATCATAGTTTCATTTGATGTACCATGAATTTCTGTTTTTGAACAAACCGGGATTCTGCAGCCGATACTTATATCGTGGATGAAAAATGATCTTCTATTCCTGCGGAGGTGTAAAAGAAACTCTCAGCGCCAGTAATCCTGTAATTCCCTGAAGATCTTCTACCTTTAAAAATTCTATATCATGTTGTAAGACACCTTTTTTCTGAAGTTTGGAAATATAGTCCAGATATTCTTTCTGGTTTTCCATTCCGAAATAAACAATGGTGATCTTTCCTGGAGCAGTGATGCGTTCTGCAGAATCTTTCACATGCGCTTTATCAAGGCGTTTTTTGATGATTTCGTAATAGGAATTGTAGGCGCCATCTACATCAAAACGTTTTTCATCCATTCTGAAACGGATGTCTATTTTTTCATTATATACAAAGATCAGTGAAGCGATATCCAGCTGTACAGGAAGGTATTTTTTGAATGACTGAAATTCAAGTTCCATTTTACAGATGGTTTTCAGCTGCCAGTATCTTAGTTTGTGGACAACTTTTGAGGTATAATGTAGTTCAGGAGCAATAGTAGAACCAATGTACAGATTGTGCTCCACACCGTCAGACTTAAATCTTTCGTAATAATGTGGGAAAATTTCCTGTGCTTTTACCTGGCTTTCATCCAGCATGTCTGCCAGTTTTCGGTTGACCAGCGTGATAGAATCATCAAGGTTTTTCCTATGGTGATAAAACAGATCCGTAGTGCTAAAGATATGTGAAAAATAATCTTTGATTTTTGCCTTTATTTCTCTGGAGGTTCTTACTTCCAGTTTCCCCTGTAAAAAAGGATGAATTTCTTCCCTTAATAATCTCTGGAAACGTTGTTCCGTATCCGCTTTGATCTCATTGTTGATCTCATTTTCAAAAACATCTAGAGCCAGTACAAATTTTTCTGAATCGGAATTGGTGAGTGTCAAAATTTCATTCAGCCATTCAATCTGCTGATTAAGATCCTGCAACATCAGATTAAAACGTTTTTCAGAAGAAGAACGGATATCTGAAACACCAAACAACGGAGTAAGATTTTTGAATGCAATCTGCTTTAAAGTGTATATTTTCCTTCCGAGTGATGCGGTAAAATATTTTTCAGCTTCATTTCTGAATTTCCACACTACACTGTCATGAATGGTAGTATATTCTCGCTGAATAATGGCTTCTATCTGGTAGTTTTTCTCAAAATAGAATCTGTTCAGAGAGAAAAGAACCATATCGGTAAAGAACTCAAGTTTTTTAAGTTTTAAACCATTAAAACTTCCTGCAATAGGAGAAGTGAATTCCATGATCGCAAGGAGCTCGCCGTCTTTCATGATAGGAATTACCATGAAACTGTTGACATTGTTATCCTTTAAAATACTGAAGGAAGGAAGCAGCTTGATATTTTCGTCCAGGTTGTTTACATTAGAAACAACAACAGGTTTTGAATTATGATTTAAATTATTAAATGTACTCTTGCGTGTCTCTTCATCAAATGCATTGATCCAGAAATCCAGGATATGATTGGTAAGAAGACTTTCATAAATCGGAAGTTTATCCAGCTTCTGTTCCTTTTTGTTGAAAGTCATCAGCCCGAAATTCAGTTCCGAAACATCAAAATAAGATTTGAAAATTTCCGTCAGATTTTCATTAGGATTCAAATCTTCTGGGTCAATTTCTATCATGCTTGATTTCAAATCAGAAAGTGCCACCTCAGAGGTACAGTCCACAAGTGAAATGATGGTAAAGCCTTTCAATATCCAGGACTGTGAAGGGAAATATTTTTTCCAAAGTTTAAAATCATCCAGATTTTCCAGCAGCATATCCAGCGTGTCATCGGAAGGGATTTTGGCATCCTCAGTAGGAATGATTTCCGTAAAGTCTGAATTGACCGTAATCTTATAATGCTTCATGATTCCCTGTTTGTTGGGAATGTCATAATAAAAAGGAATCGTACTTTTGATATCTTTTTTGAAATAACTTTGAAGAATCAGACAGCAGCAGAACACATAAAACTCATTATCTGAAATATTTCTGAGCTCTATTTCAAAGTCTTTTCCTGCATCTTTCAGAATATCTTGAAACCTTTCGGTATAATTGAACGTGATGTTGGAAAGTGGAATACTGGCTGCTTTTATTTCATTTTTAGTAAGCCCTGTCGGAAAAAGATCTGCAAGAAGCAATCTGATGAGGTCTTCATATTTTTCGAGAAGAGCCGTATCCTGAAAGCCTTCTCTGAGCTCTTTAAAATTTCTGGTGCTCTCAATCAAAGACTCGGCATAGTTCACCCTGTATTCCAGTCTGTCGTTATATCGGATATGCTCCAGGACATCCAAATATTTTTTGAATGATATATAAACCTGAAAAGGAGAGTCTTTTTTATAGAGATTAGCCAAAAGCTGAAATTTAAAGTAAAGTTATGAAAAAAGCAGAATACTGGAAGGGTGAAAATTTTATTTTATTGTATATTATTTACTTGTCTCTTCGGAAATTTTGCAACGTATTTTATAATTCATTGCTCTTTTTTGTAAAGACAGATTATCGGATTACTGATTAGCAAATTTTATTGTTTTTTAGATACATCAGTTCTTTTTTCCGTTTGTTTTCATTTTCTCTTCCAGTTATAGATAATAAAAAAGCACAACTGAAAAGTTGTGCTTTTGATATTGTAAAATTCAGATTTTACAATCCGAACATTCTTGCAAACAGATCCGGGAAAATTCCAAGGATGATAATCAAAGCAATAACAACTACTGCAATGATATTGTAAGTCAATGTTACTTTTTCTGATGACTTGAATGTTGATTCTTTAAAGAAGAACATTGCAATGATCAGTCTTAAATAGTAAGCAATTGATAAGGCAGAACCTAATACTGCTACCAATACTAAGAAAGCTGCACCGTTCATAGCCTGGGAGAATAAAGCAAATTTCCCCATGAAACCAGCTGTTAACGGTACCCCAGCCATTGAAAGCATAGAGATTGCTGCTGCTGTTGCTAATAAAGGTTCAGTTTTCGCCAATCCTTTGAATGCTCCGAAAGAAGTTTCTCTCTTTAACTTCTCTACCCAGATCAGACACATGAAAACTCCTACAGTAGATAAAGAATAAGCAAATAAATAAAAGGCAAGGTTATAAGTAGAAAGGCTTGTCATTCCGAAGAATACCAATCCGATATATCCTGCGTGAGATACTGAAGAGTAGGCCAGCATTCTTTTTGCATTCGTCTGAGCAAGACCCATAACGTTTGCCAAAAGTAATGTAATGATTAAGAATACGCCTAAAACATTAATCCACTCGTGAGTTACCCCAGTGAAACCAAGCGTCATCAATCTGAATAGCGCAAAGAATCCGGAGATCTTTACCACACTCGCCATGAAAGCTGTAATCAATGAAGGAGAACCTGCATATACATCAGGGCTCCACATGTGGAAAGGTGCCAAAGCTACTTTGAATGCCAATGCACAAAGAATCAGTAATACTCCTAAGATGAACATTACATTCCCTGAATTAGCTACTCCAAAATCGTGAATCTTGTACAGATCAAAACTTCCTGCACTTCCGTAGATGAACGCAATCCCGAACAGTAAAAAACCTGTTGCAAAGGCACCCATTAAGAAATATTTAATCGAAGCTTCGTTGGATCTAAGATCAGTTTTATTAGCTCCAGCCATTACATATAATGGAATAGAAAGAATCTCAACTCCCAGGAACATCGTCACTAAGTTCTGATATCCGAAAAGGATGATTCCTCCACATAATGCAAATAGCATCAATGCATATAATTCTGACTGGTGGCTTCTGTGGTTGCTGAACGCAAAACCTCCCAGAAAGAATAATAATAATGTTGTTACGATTGATATTTTAGTGAATAATGCAGTATTGCCACTGTACTCATACATATGCTTGTAATGATCGAAGAACGAACATTCCGGCATAAAACTTACGTACAATGCGATGATTAATCCCAAAATCCCAATGTATCTTGCGAATTTTCCTTGTTCAAAAACTCCTGAAAATAACGCAATAACTGCCGTTAGGAAAACAATAATTAAAACACTCATAATATAGATTTGAGATGTGAGATTTGAAGTTTAAAGTTACTGGTTCAGAGTTTAAAGATTCCGGTTCAAAAGCCCTTGTCTCTTATCTCTTCGTCTTTTATCTTTATTCTCTCTAATCTCTTAATTTTTTAATTTTTAAATCTTTTAATTTTTTAGTTAGCCATCGCCATGTAGATAAACTTCACTGAACTACTCACCATGTCGATTACCGGTTGTGGGAAAATACCTAGTAAAATCACAAAAACCGCTAAGCTTGCCAATACAGAAAATTCAACTCCTGACAAATCTTTTGCTGTACTTAAAATGGCTTCGTCACCTTCCCCAAACATTGCTTTTCCGTAGAATCTCAATAAATACACAGCGCAAAGAATTACCGTAAGACCAGCAATTACTGCTGCTGTTCCGTTAAAATCATAAACAGATTTCAACAAAATAAATTCTCCGATGAATCCGTTCGTTAATGGAACTCCCATTGAACCTAATATAATGATCAGGAACAACACCGCAAACTTAGGCGCTACTTTAGCTAAACCACCCATTTGTCTGATGTCTCTTGATTTGAATCTCTTGTATAAAATATCACAACAGTAGAATAATCCCACTACGTTGATACCGTGAGCGAAAGTCTGTACCAAAGCTCCTTCAGCTCCTTCTACATTGAAAGTTCCTCTTAGCGTAACTACTGCAGAAGCAAAGATACCAGCTACCATTAATCCTACGTGAGAGAAAGATGAATACGCAATGATTCTCTTCATGTCCGTCTGGATAATAGCAATTAATGCTCCGTGAACAATTCCTACAATTGCAAGAATGATCACAATCTGTCCTGAGATTCCTGCTATCGGAAGCGGAGTGATTGGAAGTAAGTAACGCATTACACCATATACTGCCATTTTAAGCATGATTCCTGATAACAACATCGATCCCTGAGTAGGAGAGTAGGTATAAGTATCAGGCTGCCATGTATGGAAAGGGAATACCGGTAATTTCACTGCAAAAGCAAAGAAAATAAACCAGAATACCACAGTCTGCTGTACTTCATTCAATTGTGCATTATATAAATCTGTTAAAGCGAATGATGCAGAGTGGTTGTACACATAGATCAATCCGGCTAACATAAATAAAGATCCTACGAATGTATATACGAAGAATTTCGTAGTGAATTCAAACCTTTTATTCTCTTGTCCCCAAAGTCCGGCAATGAACCAAATTGGAATCAAAGTTACTTCCCAGAAAATGTAGAATAACAATCCGTCTAAAGAAGTGAACACTCCTACAAGACCGAACTGCATCAATAGAATCAGTCCGTAGAATGTATTTCTATAGTTTACATTTTCGTTGAAAGATGATAAAATAATGATTGGAGCCAGAATATTGGTCAATAATAAAAGAAGCATGCTCATCCCATCGATACCGAAGTGAAGAGAGCTCTTCATAAATTGTGACCAAGGATAATTGATCTCATGCTGCAGTACACTATCTACCGTCGGAGTAAAATCGAAATCCGAAAGTATATAAAATGTAAGAAGCATTTGTACCAATGCAATTCCCAGTGCCAAATATTTGCTGGAATTACTCTTCCATGCAAAAACTAATCCCGAACCTACTAGAGGTAATAGTAATAATGTTAATAATAAACAAGACATTATTATTGTAATAAAAAGTTAACAATTAATATAATTCCCACAGCTAAAGACATGATAAGAATATACGTCTCTACATTTCCGTTTTGAACACGCTTCATAGCTTTTCCGCTGTCTTCAGCACCATCACCTACAAAGTTTACAAAACGGTCTAAGATACCCTTATCAAACATCTTTCCTCCGCGTCCTAATCCTTCAACAGTTTTTACAATCAATGCGTTGTAAAGTTCGTCAACATATAATTTTTTAGCAGAAAGCTTTTCCCATCCGGTATAGTTTTCTTCTGCAACAGCCATCTTTTTCTTACTTACATAAGTATTTCTAACGATGAACCATACAGAGAAGAACATAAGCACTGTAGCTGCTAATAAGATCATTTCAGTATTGAAAGGCACTCCTGAAAGAGTAGCTTCCATCTGGCTGTAGCTTTGTTCTGTAAGAACTGGCTTTAACCATTCCATCAGTTTAGCATAGTGCCCGTGACCGATGAAGTGTGGCAGGTTGATAAAACCTCCGATTACAGAAAGGATTGCCAATACGATCAATGGTAATGTCATATTTGACGGGCTTTCGTGTAAGTGGTGTTTTTGCTCTTCAGTACCTCTGAATTCACCGTGGAATGTCAGGTAATACAGTCTGAACATATACGTTGCAGTGATTGCCGCTAAAACAAATAAGATTACCCAGTAGATAGGGTTTTTAGCGAAAGCTGCTACTAAAATTTCGTCTTTAGAGATCATCCCTGATAATAAAGGGAAACCTGAGATGGCTAATGTCCCGATAAGGAATGTAGCGTGGGTAAGAGGAATATATTTTTTAAGACCTCCCATGAAACGCATATCCTGCTCGTTGCTCATTGCGTGGATTACAGAACCTGCACCTAAGAATAACAAAGCCTTAAAGAATGCGTGCGTCATTACGTGGAACATCGCTGTTGTATAAGCTCCAAGACCTAAAGCAATGAACATAAATCCAAGCTGTGAAACGGTAGAGTAAGCCAATACTTTTTTGATGTCGTTCTGACGAAGTGCATAGAATCCAGCTAAAGCAGCAGTTAAGAATCCGATGAATAAAATTCCTCCCTGTACCGTAGGAGCTAAAGTAAATAAGAAGTTTGATCTTACTACCAAATAAATCCCTGCGGTTACCATCGTTGCCGCGTGGATCAAGGCTGATACTGGAGTTGGTCCGGCCATCGCATCCGGTAACCATGTATATAATGGAACCTGAGCAGATTTACCGGTAGCACCGATGAATAAACTCGCTGTGATAAAGATGATCACTGTTCCGTCTAATTCAAATTTTGAAGCGTTTTCTGCTACAGAAAGATAATCTACAGCATTGGTCTGAGAAGCAATCATGAAAATACCGATCAATAACGCAAGGTCACCAATTCTGTTCATGATGAAAGCCTTTCTTGCCGCTTTACCGTATTCTTCGTTGGTATACCAGAATCCGATCAACAGGTAAGAACAAAGACCTACACCTTCCCATCCGATGAATAGGATAAGGTAGTTGCTTCCCATTACTAAAAGTAACATTGAGAAAATGAAAAGATTCAGGTAAGTAAAGAACTTATAGAACCCTTTGTCATGACTCATATATCCGATAGAGTATAAGTGGATCAGTGAACCGATACCCGTAATGATCATCACCATCATTAAAGAAAGCTGATCAATCTGGAATCCAAAATTGATTTGAACTCCATTGACTCTAAACCATTCAAAAGCTTTTACGATTACAGGCTGGCTTTCAGAATTGAAATTCATGAAAAGACTTACAGCGATACAGAATGATCCGAAAACCATTGCCGTAGCCAAAGATCCAACCAATATTTTTGGAAGATTTTTCCCGAATAAACCGTTAATAAGAAACCCTAAAAGTGGTAAAAGTACTATTGCATATACTAGATTCTCCATTCTTATCCTCTTAATTTATTAAATATACTCACATCTACAGAACGGGTATTTCTATACAGCATAGCAATAATTGCCAGACCTACTGCTACTTCAGCAGCAGCCACCACCATAATGAAGAAAACTAAAAGTTGTCCGTCGCCGTTGCCTTTATACGCTGAGAAAGCTGCCAATAAAAGGTTTACAGAATTCAGCATAAGCTCTACACAGCCCAGAATCACAATAGCATTTTTTCTAAGCAATACTCCCATTACTCCCAGACAGAACAATACTGATGAAAGAATGATGAAGTAGTCCAAAGGGATGCTTTGTATAAATGTATTTACTTCTCCCATAATTTTATAAATCTTTTTTACCGATTAATACCGCGCCTACAATACCTGCCAGAATTAGGATGGAAGCAAGCTCAAACGGTAAAACATATTCATTAAACAAAAGTCTACCCAGATTTTTCGTAAGACCGATACCTCTGTCTACATTTTCAACAACAATGTGTTTGTCCTGTACGCCTCTGAAAACACCCAATACACCTACTAAAAGAAGACCTGCTGTAAAAACTCCAACAAACTTTAAAGTATTGTTCTTCTTACTTTCGTCTCCTTTATTAAGGTTAAGCATCATCAGGATGTAAAGGAAAAGTACCATGATGGCACCTGCGTACACTATAATCTGGATAATTGCAAGGAACTGTGCATTTAAGAGAACGTACATTCCGGCAATTGAAAACATCGTAACAATCAATGACAAAATAGCATAGAGAGGATTTCTTGCAAATACAAAGTACACTGCACTTGCCACTGCTAAAAACGCCACCAAGAAAAATAAAAACTGATCCATTATTTTACCGCATTTTTTTGTTTCTCGGATTGTCTTGTGGTGATATCAATCCTTTCATTTATTTTTTCAACTAATTTATCTTTTCCATAGATGAAAGAACCCCTGTTGGTTTCTACGTCTACCAATCTGTCTGTAAGATAGATGGCAGATTTAGGACAAGCTTCTTCACACATACCGCAGAAAATACATCTCAGCATATTGATTTCATATACTGAAGCATATTTCTCTTCTCTGTAAAGACCTTTTTCCTCTTTAGTTCTTTCAGCAGCAGTCATGGTAATGGCTTCTGCAGGACAAGCTACCGCACAAAGTCCGCAAGCGGTACATCTTTCTCTGCCTTCTTCGTCTCTTTTCAAAACGTGCTGGCCTCTCCAGATGGTAGTTCTTGGCTTCTGTACTTCCGGATACGAATATACTGCGGGAGCACCTTTTATCACGGTTCTTACAGCATGCTTAAATGTAATCCCCATTCCTGTAAAGATAGCAGGTAAGTAGATTTTTTCAGCAAGGGTCATTTCTTTATTGGAAACAACTTTTGATCTGTTTGTAAGTTTCATTTAATTATAGATATTAGATGTTAGACACCAGATTTTAGACTAATCTTGTCTGCTATCTTAATTATTTAATATTGATGATTGAAATATGATAGGCTAAAGATAAAACTTTGATTTCATTATCAAATTTTCAAATCAGCTCATTTTCAAATTTTCTTAGTTTGCAAATGCTAAAATTACAGCTCCTGTAATTAATAGGTTTACCAATGCCATTGGGATTAATGTTTTCCATCCTAAGTGCATTAACTGGTCGTATCTGAATCTTGGAAGTGTCCATCTGATCCACATGAAGATCAGAATTCCGATGACAGTCTTCGTTAAGAATGCTACGATACTCAATATTCCTGCAGTGTTCTCACCCCAGTTCTGAGTTACCCATTCAATACCAGGATAGTTGTATCCTCCGAAGAAAAGAACGACCATGAAAGCATTGGAAATAAACATGTTCACATATTCCCCGAACATATATAAACCTAATTTCATCGAAGAGTATTCTGTAGAGTATCCTGTTACCAATTCAGATTCACACTCAGGTAAATCGAACGGGTGTCTGTTTGTTTCAGCCAAAGCTGCTACAAAGAAAACAAGGAAAGCGATTGGCTGGTAGAAAATATTCCAGTTCATTCCGGAACCCCAAGGAATAACGCCCCATAATTTCCCGGTAGTCTGGCTTTCTGTAATTTCTTTTAAATCTAAACTTCCTGTCATCATAATGATAGAAAGAAGTGCTAATCCCATTGCCAATTCGTAAGAAATCATCTGAGAAGAAGCACGGATAGCACCTAGTAATGAATATTTGTTGTTCGAAGCCCAACCTCCGATCATAATTCCGTAAACCCCGATTGAAGCCATTCCGATGATGAAAAGTACACCAACATCAATGTTAGCAACCTGAAGATCAAAAGAAGTACCTGCAATATTTAAACTTTTACCCCAAGGAATAACAGCTCCTGTAATCAATGAAATAAACATTACCAAAGCAGGTCCTAATACGAATAGGAATTTTTCTGCATTGGCCGGCGTAAAGTCTTCTTTGAAGAAAAACTTTCCACCATCAGCAAGAGGCTGCAGCAATCCGAAAGGCCCGGCTCTGTTGGGACCAATTCTATCCTGCATGATAGAGGCTACTTTTCTTTCTGCCCAGGTAGAGTAGGCTGCAATCGTAAGCGATAGCAGGAAAAGTGCTAGTACAAGTATAAGTTTAAATGTAAGTAAATCCATTTTTTATTTTAAATGTTTGAAGATGGGAGCTGGAAGCTGGAAGTTTATCACGTCGTGGCATCAACTCTTCATCACATTACCAATTTATTTTATTTTTTAAACGATATAAAGTTAAAAGTAGAAGTGAAATATTTTACGGTTACAAACCTCCATCTTTCAGCTTCAGGCGACCAACTTTTTATTTTTCGTCTTTTTCACTGATTTCTTTCGCCATAGGATTGTCTAAAACTCTTAGCTCATCCTTAGGTTTTTCGTAGTGGTTCAATGAAATTACAGAGTGTCTGTCGATATGTCTAGGACCTTCGATGTTCCAGTCTGATAATGCTTTTCTTTCAAAACGGCATGTATCGCAGATGAATTCTTCCACTTCACCCCACTGGTCTTTTCTGGCAGTTACTCTTACGATTTCGTCACCTTTCATCCATACTACAGCTTTTCCGGAACACTTATCACATTTGCAAGAAGCGTTCATTGGTTTTGTAAACCATACTCTGCTTGCAAAACGAGCTGTTCTGTCTGTTAGTGCTCCTACCGGACAAACGTCGATAATATTTCCGATAAAGTCATTGTCTAAAGCTTTATTTAAATACGTTGAAATTTCAGCGTGATCTCCTCTGAAAAGAATACCGTGTTCTCTTGTTTCTGTAAGCTGGTTGGCTGTCAGTACACATCTTGCGCAAAGAATACAACGGTTCATGTTCAATTTGATGTTCGGTCCAAGATCATCAGCTTCGTAAGTATTTCTTTCGAATTCTGTTCTTGTACTCTCTACACCATGCTCATATCCTAAGTCCTGAAGATGACATTCTCCTGCCTGGTCACAGATAGGGCAGTCCAGCGGGTGGTTTACCAATAAGAATTCGGTAACCGCTTTTCTTCCTTCCTGGGCTTTCTCAGAAGTAAGATTTTTTACTTCCATCCCATCCATTACATTAGTTCTGCAGCTTGCTACTAATTTCGGCATAGGACGAGGATCTGCTTCAGACCCTTTAGAAACTTCTACAAGACATGTTCTACATCTCCCTCCACTGGTCTCTAATTTGCTGTAGTAGCACATAGCGGGAGGTACAGATTTTCCGCCGATTTGTCTTGCTGCTTCCAGAATGGAAGTACCAGGCATCACTTCAGTAGTCTGTCCGTCTATAGTTATTTTGAATTTTTTAACTTCTTCGCTCATATGATATGCTTTAAGCTTTATGCGTTAAGCAATAGGCTTTGTTATTTATATTTCTTAGTATTAAATGTATATCCAATTCCTCCCAGAACCTGTCCGAAAACAAAATCCTGGCGTGCTTTGTCCGGCTTATTATTCAACGTGGTTTTGATGTCCCACATATTGATATATCCTGCTTTTCCTTCTAATCTCAGCATCCAGTTTTTCCAGAAAACCAAGTTAAGACTGGATCTGATATCGGTTCCCATCCCTGCAACGTGAAAACGGTCACTTCTTTCATTTCCAAAAAGTTTTACATTACTTTTAGGAAACATAAACCCGATTCCGGCTCCATAAGACCATACTAAATCTATATTTTTCTTATGAACAAGATTTTTGTATTTCTCAAGACCTAAGTTTTCATAGTTAAGCCCGTCTGTATGTTCAAAAGTAAGGAACTTCTCATCTGCAAGATTAACCTGCCCGTTTTGAACCATTGCTGCGTATTCAGGATCTGAAATATGACCTTTGAAACCTACAGTCTGGTTCTGATCCATTACATATTTCATATGGTCTATCCCAAGTACCAATGCTAAATTGTCTTTAATAAAATATCCTATTCTGAAATTATACTGTGTTACCGTGAACCAGCTTGGATCAAAATAGACAATTCCAAATTTTGTAGGTCTGTCCTGTGCCGTTACATTATTCAGTTGAAAATCGTATCCGTTTCCGGTAAAATGGATATCAGAATTGCTGTAAGCCGCTCTGTTCCATCCATAAAATACGAAAACCTGACCTTTCTTGCTTAATGGTAAAGGCTTTTCCCTTTTCTCAGCTTTAATCTGCTGTTTCTCACTCGCTACATATGACAAATCCTCTTCAACGGATCTATTATAGTTTGCTGTATCTGCTTTCTTATTCTGTGCAAATACAAAATTCGACATCATTAAGCCGACAACCAATAACTTTTTCATTTTACCTATGCGTTCTTTTCAACAGCCGGAATAGGATCTGCATAATGTGCCAATCCATAGTTTTGTGTCTGAGACAACTCAGGGTTTTTCACGTGCCACTCAAATTCATCTCTGAAGTGACGGATTGCTGCTGCAACCGGCCAGGCTGCTGCATCACCCAACGGACAAATTGTGTTTCCTTCGATTTTTCTCTGGATATCCCAAAGTAGATCGATATCTTCCATTTTTCCTTCTCCTTTCTCGATTTTCTTCAAAATCTTGTACATCCATCCTGTTCCTTCACGGCAAGGTGTACATTGTCCACAACTTTCGTGATTGTAGAATCTCGCTAAAGTCATCGTGTGTTCTACAATACACTGGTCTTCATCCAAAACGATGAAACCTCCTGAACCCATCATGGTACCGGTAGCGAAACCACCGTCTGCCAATGACTCATAGTTCATATATCTTGGCTCTCCGTTCACCGTTCTCAGCAATAGATTAGCTGGAACAATAGGAACAGAACTTCCTCCAGGAATACAAGCCTTTAATTTTTTTCCGTCTTTAATACCGCCGCAATATTCATCGGAATAGATGAATTCTTCTACGGTAATGGTCATGTCGATTTCGTATACACCCGGTTTGTTGATGTTTCCACAAGCAGAAATCAATTTCGTACCTGTAGATCTTCCTACTCCGATTTTAGCATATTCAGCACCTGTAATATCAATAATTGGAACAATTGCCGCAATAGATTCAACGTTATTTACTACCGTTGGTCTTTCCCAAAGTCCTTTTACAGCCGGGAATGGTGGTTTTAATCTTGGGTTACCTCTTTTTCCTTCAAGAGATTCAAGCAATGCGGTTTCTTCACCACAGATATATGCTCCACCACCTCTCTGAACATAAATTTCACAATCGAAACCTGTTCCCAGGATGTTTTTACCTAAAAATCCTGCTGCTTTGGCTTCTTCAATAGCTTCTTCAAGGATATCCGGAATCCATGAATATTCTCCACGGATGTAGATATAAGAAACATTAGAACCTAAACAGTAAGATGAGATCAGCATTCCCTCGATCAATACATGAGGAAGGAACTCCATTAAATATCTGTCCTTGAAAGTTCCGGGCTCAGATTCATCTGCATTGACAACAAGGTGTCTCGGAACGCCTTCAGGCTTTGCCAGAAAGCTCCATTTCATCCCTGTTGGGAATCCAGCTCCACCACGTCCTCTTAGTCCTGAAGCTTTTACTTCTTCAAGAATTTCGTCAGGAGTCATCTTCAAGGCTTTTTCAGCTGCTGTATAACCTCCCTGTTTACGGTACGTTTCAAAGTAGCGAATACCTTCTATATGTGCGTCTTTAAGTAAAAGTTTTTTACTCATTGTTATTTGCTTATTGCAATTGGCGCGTAGCTTCTTGCATTAATTATGATTAAACGTTAAGTGAATAATTTAAAATCTAAAATGTAGAGTTTAAAATTTCTATTAGTCTAAAGCAAGTTGTCCCTGTCTGCAAAGTTCAAGGATTTCGTCTACTTTTTCTATTGTTAAATTTTCATGAAAGAATTTTCCAAGCTGCATCATTGGTGCATATCCGCATGCTCCAAGACATTCAGCTGGTTTTAATGTGAACATACCGTCTTCAGTAGTTTCTCCATCCTTAATATTCAGTTTGGTTCTGATATGGTCAAGGATTTTTTCGCTTCCGCAAACCATGCAAGGTCCTGTTCTGCAAACTTCCAAAACATATTTACCTACCGGCTTCATATTAAACATGGTATAGAAAGTAGCTACCTCATATACTTCAATCGGTTGGATACTTAATAGTTCGGCCACATAATCCATTACAGGAACATCTAACCATCCTCCGAATTCTTTCTGTGCTAAGTGAAGTACAGGAAGAAGAGCAGATTTCTGTCTTCCTTCAGGATATCTTGCGATAATTTTATGTACCTGTGCTAAACTTTCCGGTTTAAAAGCTATTGTTTCGCTCATTTTTTATCTAAGATTAAAGAACATAGAAAAAGAGAGAATAGACTCTGAAATTCGTGTCCTAAATTCAATTTATATTGGGTGATGAAAGTCTTTTATCTTTCATCTATTTTCTAAATTCTAATTATGCGTCTAATTCTCCCGCAATAATATTCATACTACACATCGTTACAATGGCATCTGAAATTACAGAACCTGTAATCATTTCAGGATATGCCTGATAGTAGATGAAACATGGTCTTCTGAAGTGAAGTCTGTAAGGGCTTCTTCCTCCATCACTCACAAGATAGAATCCTAATTCTCCGTTTCCACCTTCTACAGCGTGGTACACTTCTCCTTTCGGTACATCAGTTTCTCCCATTACAATTTTGAAATGGTAGATCAATGCTTCCATTTTCTGGTACACATCTGCCTTTTCAGGAAGATAGAAGTCCGGAACATCCGCGTGGAATGGCCCTTCCGGAAGATTTTCGTATGCTTGTTTGATAATTTTGATTGATTCCCAGATTTCCTGTTGACGAACCATGAAACGGTCGTAAGTATCTCCTGAAGTTCCTACAGGAATAATGAAGTCGAAATCTTCATAGGAAGAATAAGGCTGTGCAACTCTTACATCATAATCTACTCCTGCTGCACGTAAGTTGGGACCTGTGAAACCGTAGCTTAATGCTCTTTCGGCAGAAATAGCTCCTGTACCGATGGTTCTGTCCATAAAAATTCTGTTTCTTTCCAATAGGGTACAGAATTCTTTGAATCTTGGCGGGAACGTTTTTAAGAAGTCCTGTAATAACTCATGGAATTTTGGAGTGAAATCTCTCTCAAAACCTCCGATTCTTCCCATATTGGTTGTCATTCTGGCTCCGCAAATCTGCTCGTACATATCATAAATACGTTCTCTTTCGATGAACATATAAGTAAGACCTGTAATAGCTCCTGAGTCCATTCCGGTTACCCCGTTGCAGATCAGGTGGTCACCGATTCTTGCCAGCTCCATTAAGATAACACGCATATAGTCTACACGCTTTGGAACTTTAACGCCAATCAGTTTCTCTACTGTCATGTGCCAACCTAAGTTGTTGATGGGTGCAGAACAGTAATTCATACGGTCCGTAAGGGTAGTGATCTGAGAGTAGTTTCTTCTTTCAGAAATTTTCTCAAATGCTCTGTGGATGTATCCTACCGTTTGCTCAGCGTGAAGAATTCTCTCTCCGTCCATCGTTAAGATATTCTGGAAAATCCCGTGAGTAGCAGGGTGGGTAGGCCCTAAATTGAGGGTATATAATTGTCCGTCAATCTGTTCCTTGCTTTCGTACTGGTTTAGTATATTAGATAATGAGTTATCTTTCATAATGATTGCTTTTAGCTATTTGCTTCTGGCTATTGGCTAGCTGCCATTGGCCATTCGCATTTTATCTTCCGAACATATTATCGTCCTTATCGGTTCTGGTACCGTCTTCAAGTCGATATTCTTTCAACATTGGGTGGTATCCCAGATCTTCCATATTCAAAATAGGTCTGAGATCCGGGTGTCCTTTAAATTTAATCCCATAGAAATCATACGTTTCTCTTTCCATCCAGTTAGCTCCGGCATAGAGCTCAGTAAGAGAATCTACTTCAATATTTTCTCTGGACATGAAAATTTTCAGACGTAATCTGAAATTGGCCATCATATTATGCAAATGGTAGACAACGCCTATTTCCTTTTCAGGGAATTCAGGGTAATGAATACCACAGATATCCGTAAGGAAATTAAATTCCAAAGACGAATCTTTAAGGTAGTGAATGATCTTCTTGATATCTTCTTTCTTCACTTCAATGGTCAGCATTCCATAAGGTTCTGAGCTTGAAATGACAGATTCCGGAAATTCTCTTGTGATTGCTTCTAATACAAATTCGTTTGTCATTTCCGTTTAGTTGCTTATGTTGTAAGAATCTAATAATTTCTGATATTCAGGCATGTCTCTTCTTCTGATGCTTTCGCTTTCTGCAAGAGCCTGTACCTGCATTACTCCTTCAATGATCTGTTCAGGTCTTGGAGGACATCCAGGAACATAAACGTCTACCGGAATAATCTTATCAATTCCCTGAAGTACAGAATATGTATCAAAAATACCACCGCTGGAAGCACAAGCTCCAACTGCTACTACCCATTTCGGCTCTGCCATCTGAGTATAAACTTCTTTCAGGACTGGTCCTAATTTCTTCGATATAGTTCCGCAAACCATCAGCATATCTGCTTGTCTTGGAGAGAAAGAGTTCCTTTCCATACCAAATCTTGAAGCATCATAGGTTGGGTTTAGGGTAGCCATAAACTCAATACCACAACAAGAGGTAGCAAAAGGTAACGGCCAAAGTGAAAACTTTCTTGCCATCCCGATTACACTGCTCAGTTTTGTTGCGAAAAACCCTTCTCCTTCATATCCTTCGGGAGCAGGTGCATCTGTTCTTATTACTGGTTTTTTATCTGACATTTTCTTTTGTTAAATATTTAAAGATTATAGCATTTAAAATGGATCATTTCTGATTTCAATGATTAAATTGCTCAATCTTTTAATGTTAAAATTTATTTATCCCAATCCAGCGCACCGCGTTTCCAGACATAGAAAAACGCTACGAAGAATATCGCAACGAACGTAAGCACCGCAAGGAATCCTTCCATGCCGAATTCTCTAAAGTTTACTGCGTAAGGATAAAAGAATACGATTTCAATATCGAATAGTACGAACAATACCGCAGTCAGGAAGTACTTGATAGAAAACGGCGTTCTTGCATTCCCTTCTACAGGAATCCCGCATTCCCAGCTTTGGTTTTTTACAGAGTTTCCTTTTTTCTGCTGTGGGCCCAGGAAATGTGCCCCAAGCAAAGAAACAGCTACAAATCCTACTGCTACACCAGCCTGGATAAGGATTGGAATATAACTTTCAGGTAAATTCATTTTTGCATTATTATCTCAATTTGCAAATTTAGCGAATAAACAAGAAAGCATGAAATTAATCAGCTTAAAAGTAGGGTGAAAATGAGTTAAATCGGTAATTTAGAATCAATAAAAATTAGCTTTTGGTAATTATTTTTTTATATGTTTTTCCCCTTTTTTCGTAGCAGGTGCCAAAAAATATATCCCATCATGGGTGTTGAAGATATTTTAGCATCCTCTAATGCGTGAAAATGTTGAGCTATATTCAGGTTAGCGAGGGCCCGTCTTATATTTTATTTCTTCATTTTCCTTAGAACAGAATACGCCATAAAAGAGATGTATCCGAAAAGAATACTGGCAAAAAGGATGTTGATGACAGTATTTGTTCTATCATCCGGTGACTGAAAAAATAAGTTATAACTGATAAATCCAGCGATTAGAATAGCGAAAATAATAAGCTGTGGTTTCATAAAGTAAAGTTAAGGATTTCTGGGCTTAGGCAGTTGATAAAGGGTGAGTTTGCAATTGTTTTCGGGATGCAGGACTGGATATTTCCTGCACCCTGTAATGCAATATTACTTATTCACTTCCATTGAATAGGTTCTTCTTCTCTTATGATTCACCGGATTATAATCCTGCCATAAGAGCTGCACACTTTTATTTTCTTCAAGTTCAGGATTGGTTTCTGCGAAATTAATTCCCATACTGGTAAATCGCACGAAAATCTCTTTGAAGATAATAGCCGTTACACCACGTCTTTGATATTCAGGATGAATTCCGATAAGATAAAAGTTGGCTCTGTCATTTTTTTTGCCGGCTTGTAAGAAATGCCACCATCCGAAAGGAAATAATTTTCCTTTTGATTTTTGTAAAGCTTTAGAATAAGAAGGCATTGTAATGGCGAAAGAAACCAGTTGCTGATTTTCATCCACAACGCAGATCACATAATTTTTATCAATGAACGGGAAATATTTCTCTTTGTATGTTTTGATCTGCTCATCAGAAATTGGAGTATAAGTAGAAAGGTGCTTATAGGTTTCATCCAGCAGCTTGAACATAGGTTCTACATAAGGAAGAATTTCTTCCTTTGATTTGAATCTAAGAACACTGAGTTTATATTTCTGAGCGATCAGTCCACTGAATTTTTCTACTTTTTCAGGAAGTACTTTCGGGAAATTCATTTCGTATTCTACCCATTCTTTTTCTTTAACTAGTCCAAGATTTTCAAGATGCTTAGGATAATAGGCATGATTGTAAATTCCAATCATTGTTGCCAGTTTATCAAATCCCATTGTCAGCATGCCGGCTTTATCAAGATTGGTGAATCCCATAGGGCCTTCAATCTTATTGATGTCATGTTCTTTGGCATAATCAATAGCAGTCTGGATCAACGCTTTAGAAACTTCAGTATCATCAATGAAATCTATCCATCCAAACCGTACTTTTTTTATGTCTAATTCTTTTTCCTCCTTATGGTTGATAATGACGGCAATTCTTCCCACTACCTTACTGTCTTTTACGGCCAGAAACTGCTTGGATTCGGAATAGTGGAATGCCGGATTTTCATTGGCATCCCAGATTTTCATTTCGTCTTTGATAAAAGATGGAACATAGTACGGATTATTTTTGTACAGATCCATCGGAAATTTTACGAATTGCTTGAGTTGACCGGCTGTTTTTACTTCAATAATTGAAACCTTAGACATAATTTTTGATGGTAATTTAAGGACAAATATAAATAATAATATCTTATACTTTGGCACAGTTTTTACATCATTATGGATAAAAATTAAACACAAAATCTATATAAAATGGCGGGTTATTATATCATTATTGGTATTTCAATGTTGGTGAGCTGGTGGGTTTCTTCCAGGTTGAAGTCAAAATTTGAATATTATTCCAATGTGCACCTTCGAAATGGTCTTTCGGGGAAAGAAGTAGCGGAGAAAATGTTGAGAGATAACGGGATCAATGATGTTCAGGTAATTTCAGTTCCTGGGCAGTTGACGGACCATTATAATCCGGCAGATAAAACAGTGAACCTTTCTGAAGGGGTTTATATGCAGAGAAATGCCGCCGCCGCCGCAGTAGCAGCGCATGAATGCGGACACGCAGTACAGCATGCCGTAGGATACTCTATGTTGAATTTACGTTCAAAACTGGTTCCTATTGTCAATATAAGTTCCAATCTGATGCAATTTGTCCTTATAGCGGGTATCGCGGTAATGGCAGCATCAAGAACAATTGAGAATCCCAATGGAAATACAACCGTTCTTGCCATTGGAGTTGCAATGTTTGCGGTGACAACCCTTTTTGCTTTTGTAACACTTCCGGTAGAATATGACGCAAGTAACAGAGCTATGAAATGGCTTAAAGATACAGGGACTGTGACTGCAGAAGAATTTGTAGGAGTACAGGACAGCCTGAAATGGGCCGCAAGAACGTACGTGGTGGCAGCCTTAGGATCTTTGGCACAGCTTCTTTACTGGGGATCATTACTTCTTGGTGGAAGAAGGGATTAATCATTAAATTCAAATGAAACATATTGCATCTCGGAGAGTTTTTCCGAGATGTTTTCTTTTTGTGCAAGCTTCAGCGAGGCTGTAAGGATACAGTTTTCATTAGCATCAAAATTCAAAACCTTGGCATCAAATTTTGAAAGCAGGGTAAATATTGTATTTTGCTGATTAAAATTAAACTGAATCTCTATCTCTGTTTCCAGTTCACGGGTAATAATCTGTGCTTCTTCCAATGTCATCTTTGCAGATTCCTTATAAGTCTTTACCAATCCTGAAACCCCTAGTTTGGTTCCTCCGTAATAACGGACTACAATCACAAGAATATTGGTAACCTCGTTAGCCAACAACTGATTGTAAATAGGTAATCCCGCACTTCCGGAAGGTTCACCATCATCATTGGCGCGATAGTTTTCACCATGTAATCCCATTCTGAAAGCATAGCAGTGGTGGGTAGCTTTCGGATGTTCTTCCCTTATTTTTTCCAGTGCGCTCTTTAGTTCTCTTTCATTGGTTACCGGGAAAGCGAATCCGATAAACTTGCTCCCTTTTTCCTTTAAAAGAGTATTTTCTATGGGTTTTTCTATGGTTTTGTATTCAAACGTCATTGTAAATTCCGGCTTTAATTATGCAAAAATATTAAATGCTTTAGTATTCTGCATCATGATCATAAATTAAGCCGTCAGAATTTGACGGCTTATCTATTTTTCTATGTAAAATGACACTCTTACATTACATCTCCGCACAGTTCCATTGGGATCAGACACATATAACTTGTAGGACCGCAAAAATCCTGAGGACATTGATCTCTACAACGTGTAGGTTGTCCGGTAGGGAGTATACATGTTACAAAAACACCTCCTTTGATGATTTTCATATGGGCTCTGGATACCTTGTTCAAATTTTTCATGGTAATATTTTGTTTGATTAATTCGAGAATATTAACATGGGAATGTTCCATCTGCCCAAGGTGGCGGACAGCTCATACTTGAAGGCGTTGCGCAGCAGTGCTGTAATGAAGGTGGATAAAATGAGCAGCATTCAGGAGCATTTCCTCCGTTTACTTTTTTCAAACTCTGTCTTGAAACTTTCTTTAAATTTTTCATAGTAATTTTTTTTGTATAACTAATGTAAAGAAATTATTTCATTCAGCGGTGATAAAGTGCTTTATTTTAGTCTGAAGAAAGAAACCGTATTGTCTCTGAAATTTTCAATTTTAGTTGCTGTATGGTTGAATTCCGGTGCTTTTGTTCCGTTTTCCAGCTTCAGATTTTCATTTTTAATGACTATAGCTTCGTCCCAAAGGTTAGCATTGATAAACTGTTGCAGCGTAAAACGGCCGCCTTCAATAATCACAGACTGTATCTGTTCTTTATACAATGCTTCCATAAGTTCAGGCAGGAAATTTTCCTTGTTGATTTTAATGAATTGAATAGATCCTTCGCTACCTTCTTTTACACTATTTAAAACCAATGTTTTTGCTTCATTATTGTAAATGTTATAACCGGAAGGAATTTTTAAATCAAAATCAATGAGAATTCTTACAGGGTTTGTTCCTTCTGCTTTTCTTACGGTAAGACTCGGGTTGTCATTTAAGGCCGTTTGGGTTCCTACGAGAATAGCATGCTCGTCAGCTCTTAGCTGGTGAACAAACTGATTTACGAGGGTGTTGGAAACTGCTGTTGGTTTAAAGTCTTTATCCAAAAAGCCATCACCTGATTCTGCCCATTTTAAGATAATGTAAGGTCTTTTCTTTTCATGGTAGGTGAAAAATCTTTTATTAAGTTCAATACATTCTTGTTCAAGAATTCCTGAAACGGCTTCAATTCCTGCATCCTGGATGATTTTCTTTCCTTTGCCATTGACTTTGTCATGGGAGTCCATAGCGCCAATAACTACTTTTTTAAATCCTAATTCTTTAATCTTTAAAGCACAAGGAGGTGTTTTTCCAAAGTGCGCACAGGGTTCCAGAGAAACGTAGATGGTAGATTCCGGAATAAGATCTTTATTTTTAACGGAATTGATGGCGTTAATCTCAGCATGGTTTTCTCCGGCTTTGTGATGGTAGCCTTCACCAATGATCTCTCCATTGTGTACGATCACGCTTCCTACAAGAGGGTTGGGGTAGGTTTTGCCAAGAGCTTTCTGAGCCAGCTCAATACATCTTTTGATATACAGTTCGTCGTTGTTCATATTGATAAAAAGAAAAAGCGAAGACAAATTGCTTTGCTCCGCCTTTATTTATTTTGTTATCTGTTAATCTCCGCTGATAATGCTGTGGAGATTCTGCTTTAATGTTTCCAGATGAGCTTTTTTCTCATCAATGGTATTGTAAGTGTCTTTTAAAAGAGGATTTTCCCTTGATGGTTTGTTGAAGAAAGAAAGGTTGTTTTCCAATTTTACAATTTCAGCTTCAAGATCAGAAATCTGGTTTTTGATCTTTCTTGCTTTATCAGTAAGTTGGTTTTCAGACAGACCTTCTTCTTTCAGTTCAAGTTCGTTGATTTTGTTTATTTTCAATTTCTCTCTTAATGTCTTGTTGAATTCTGAGTTGATTGAAATTTTATCTCTCGGAACTTTACCGATGTTGTTCCATGATGTTTTGATCTGCTCAATTCTTTCGATGCTGCCTTCTTCATTGGAAACCAATTTCAATTCATCAAGAAGCGCTTTTTTGTTTTTATAGTTTTCTTTCCAGTTGTCGGTAGAAGTATTGCTTTTCTCTCTGTAGTTGTTGAAGAACGCATTACATGCATCACGGAATTCATCCCAGATTTTGTTGGTCATGCTCTTTGGAACGTGGCCTACTTTTTTCCAGTCTTCCTGCAGTTTTTTGAATAATGGAACTGAAATATCCCATTCTTCATTGTTCATATTGTCCTGTGCTGTCTGAATAAGTTTTAATTTCTCTTCAAGATTCGCTTGTTGTGAACCTTTCAACGATTTGTAATAATTATTTTTCGTGGTATTAAAACCTCTGAGTGTTGTTTTGAAATCATTCCAGTTTTGGTTGGATAATTTTCTTGGGACACTTCCGGTTTTTAAGAATTCAGAGCGTAAATCTTCAACTCTTTTGATGGCATTTTGCCAGTAGTTGTGATTAGGCGTTTCTGATGGCTCAGAAAGTTTCTTGATTTCAGCGATGATCTCGTTTTTCTTTTCAAGATTTACAGTCTGCTCTTTTTCAATAGATGCGGAAAGTTCAGATTTTCTCTCGTGAATTTTGTTGGAAATTTCTTTGAATTCTTCCCATGTTTTTTCACGGAATTCCTCTGCAACAGGCTCAGCTTCTTCTTTCCAAAGTTTATGAAGATATTGAAGTTCATTTAAAGCCTTCTGGATTACCGGCTCGTTTTCCAGTTCCTTAGCACGTGCAATGATATGCTCTCTTTTTTCAAGGTTGTGGCTGTATTCCTGCTCCAGAAATTCTTTATTCAGATCCAGCATCTGATAAAATTGGTTCAGGTGGTGGAAATAGTTGTTGTTAAGAATTTTGAATTCAGATTTTGCAACCTGTCCGGCTTTTGACCAGTCTTCTTTAATTTCACGGATGGATTTGAAAAGATTGATCCCCGGTTCAGAACTGGTGTATAGATTTTTAAGTCTTTCAATAATGTTTTGACGGTGTTCAAGGTTTTTCTTCTGCTCTTCTTCCTGTCCTTTCTGGAAGCTGTCATGTTTCTCCTTGAAAATATTAACCAATGCAGAATATTTATTCTGAGAAGGATGCTCATAGCTGAAGTTTTCAGCAGGATTTCCGGCTTCTACATATTCATGCTTTTTATCCTCCACTTCATCATGGATATAGTGACTTGCTTTTTCCTTCAGCAGGTTGAATCTTTTGAAGTTCTCACCGGCGTTGGGGGTGTTGATGATTTTCTCCATTTCCTTTAAAGCATCAGTCAGGGAAATTTCTACCTCTTCATGTTCTTCCAGGTGCTCTGCATCCTCTTCATGTCGGTTTGCATCATGAGAAACCGTGTTTTCTGATGGGTCCTGAGATACTTCGTTAGGATTGTTCTTTTCTTCGTTTTCAGAAAGATTGTTTTCTGTAGTCATAGCAAATCTTTTATGTGAGTGGCGTTTTATATCCTTTAAATATAGCTGTAAGGCCAATTAAAGCACTAATTTATGTTATTTTTTTTGAAAATTCCAAATTTCCCAAGCTTTTTCTGCTTGCTGTTCAAGCATATAATACCCGTTCACTGTCTTTGCTCCTTTTTCAGAGGCATTGATGATGAATTGAGTGTAGTTGGGATTGTAAATCAGATCGATGACCAGGTGTTCAGAAGAAAGCCCGTCAAAAGGGAAATTGAGGCAGTCTTTAACATTCGGGAAAGTACCTACCGGTGTACACTGAATGATTATTTTGTGCTTCGCAACGGTTTCTTTATCAAGATTTTCAAAATTGATTTCTGTACTTCTGGAAACGGTTACAGAAGGGATATTATGTTTATCTAAAGCATATTTTACTGCTTTTGCAGCACCGCCGTTTCCTAAGATCAGTGCTTTGTCCTGTGAAGGGGTTTTGTGTAAAAGAAGAGTTTTTTCAAATCCATAAGCATCTGTATTATAGCCGGTTTTTTTACCGTCCAGGATAAGAACACAATTTACAGCGCCTATTTTCTCTGCTTCATCGCTTAACTCATCAAGATAATCAATGATTTTTTCTTTGTAGGGAATGGTAACATTGAATCCTAAAAGATCCGGAGAAGCAAAAAGGTTTTCCACTTCATTGATTTCGTTCAGATCAAAAATATCATAGGAGAAGTTCTTCAGCATGAGCTTCTGGAACTTATTTTCGAAGAATTTTTTAGAAAAAGAATAAGAAATATTTTTTCCTATCAATCCTAATTTTTTATTGGAATCCATAGATCAAAAGTAAAAAAAAGACCGGATAAATCCGGCCTTGGTTTGAAATATTTTTTAATAATTAATCTACGATAAATTTAGTAGAGAAATTATCTGTTTTCAGGATGTAAGTTCCTTTTATAATACCTTTAAGGTTGATTTTATTTGAATGCTTGAAAGGATTAGCGATCGTTTCAATTAATTTTCCTGAAAGGTCATAGATATCGGCTTTTGAAATTTTGCTAAGGTTTTCTCCTTTTACAAATAATTCATTATTTCTTACCGGGTTAGGATAGATCGTGAATTCTGATTTGTTTTTTTGAGTTTCAACAGTTCCTAATGTACCGAAACATGCCCAGCTAAGATCATCCAGGGCAACTCTGTTGGAAGTAGAAGAATTGGTCAGCTTAATAACAACGTTTCCGCCCACATTTATATTGTTAATAGTAGTTGTAGTAACAACATTGCTGTAAGGAATAGTTCCTACATTAACATCATTTACAAAAACATTGAAATATCCTGCGTTTCCAGAGAATTTCAGTTGTGTTGTTAAAGTTAAACTCTGGATTCCGCTTGAAAGTGTTGAACTTGTTAAAGAACCATTTCTGATGGTGATGGCTTTGTTGTTGATGGTCTGGTCAACTCTTGCGTCTGTAGCAGTCCATGAAATTCCGTTGTTTGTCCAGTTGGCTGTCAGGTAAGTATTTGCTGCACCGGTGATCATTTCAAAATCTTCAGTACCACAGCTTCCGCCTCCTATAGGAGTGTCAAGAGTAGTTTCTGTAGCCGTTGTACTTTGTGGAGAAGAGTTCCCGAAAGCGTCTTTAGCAATTACATAGAAAGTATATTGAGTCAGTGGAGCTAATCCGGATACAATAGTAGATGTTGTTGTACCGGAAACATTAGCTTTTAATGCACCGTTAGCATAAACCTGATAAGAAGTTACTCCTACGTTATCGGTAGCGGCAGTCCAGCTTACAGCGATAGAGTTGGAAGTTGGGTTGTTGGCAACAACATTGGTTGCAGCTGTAGGAGCTTGATTATCAATTACCGGAGAACCCCAGATTTGAGTGACATATTCAGGGTGATCTATGAAAGGATTTCTGTTTCCCTGGTATGTATAAGAAGCATTGTTTCTAGCAATTTCTTCTGCAGATACAGGATCCATTGCATTCCACGCTAAATATTGATTCAGTGCCCAAGGCTGTAGTCCCGGGAATGCAGTGCTGCCAAGCATATCACCGGAGGTGAAATTAGAAAGCTGGCCTTCGTATCTTGTTACAAAATAAAAGAACATTCTGGCAATATCTCCTTTAAAAGCGTCAATGGGCTCAAATACAGTACCTGAGTATCCTGGTGATACGGATGTCCCTAATTTTGATCCGTTTTTAGAGATGAAAGAAGTGGCACCAACAACTCCAAAAGGGTAGTTGGATCTCATTCCGTTTACTTTTCCATCAGTAGCACGAATAAAATGAATATCAGCTACCATAGGGGAAGCGCTGTTGAATAAACTCTGAGGAATTACATGCTCTCTGTTGTAGCAGTCCCCTTCATTAGCATAGCCATTAGATCCACATTGGCTGGTTCCCAGGGTGAAATTATATAGATCAGGTCCATTGGGATTTTCAGAATAAATATCCAGAATAGTTCCGTCATTTTCATAAAAATAATCACGGTCAGTAGTAGCATAGCCTGTCCATAAACCACCATAGCCATGATCTACATGTCCATTGGTGATAATGTCTTTAAGAGCTGTTTTAAGAGCAGCACCTGTTAAGGTTGGCGATTGATTGTAATATCCTGCGGGAGCTTGTGCAAAACCGCCGATAAATGTAATACTTAACAGTAAAAAAGATAAAATTCGTTTCATTTATTTAAAATTGGGGCGTAAAGGTACGAAAAAATGAAACCGAAGTATATTAACTTAATGTAATATATAAACTTAATAGATTAGTTTTTAGTAATATATTCCTTGCTGATTTTTGAGAAAAACCATGAAATAGTGATCCCGAACAAAGAAGCTGTAAGGGCTACAATAAGATAATTTTTTCCTACAATTTTTACCGGGAATGGCAGTACTTCATTGGCTCTGAAGAACTCTGTGTAAAGCTGGAAGTAGCAAAGTGCTGTTCCAAGAATCAATCCCGTAATTACTCCCGAAACAACAATAAGAAGCCCGGTGTAGAAATAGGTTAATCTCAAATGACTTAAAGGAAAGCCTAGTGAAATAAGTGATTTTGCCTGTTCCTTTTTATCGAGCTGAAGGATAATGATGGCTCCGGCAAGGTTAAAGGTAGTAATGAAGATTACCAGGGCAAAAATAAGATAGATAAAAAGTTTTTCAGTATTGATCATTTTCCAGAAAGCGGCATTTTCCTCTTCCTTGGTTTTGATCTCAATATTTTTCCCGAGAGAAGAAAGCAGGCTTTGTTTTACAACATCTGCATTTTCCGGATTTTTTAGTTTAATGACAATCTGATACGCTGACTTTTTGGGAAGATTAAGTAATTCTTCTGCAAGCTCAATAGGAGAGATGATATAATTGTCCAGTTGATCTTTTCCAGGGAAAACACCGGTTACCGAAATATCTCTTTTATTATAAATGTCTTCTTCTTTATTGATAATCCCTGTTCCCGGTTTAGGCATGAAGACTGTTGCATAATGGTTGGAAGAATCCACAGGAATTGAAAGTCTGTTATCCAGACTGTTTTCCATCAATACTTCATTGGAATATTTGAAGCTTGGATACGTTCCATAGAAAACATCTTTATTGATAGGGTTTACTTTGACGTAAGCAGAATCAACGCCTCTTAAATAGGCTATATCTCCTTTCCCATTGAAGCTGATGTATACTTTTTCTTCAATAACACGGGAGAAGCTGCTGATTTCTTTATGGGTACCTAATACTTTATTGACAGTATCAAGATTTTTAATGGTTTTCCCCGATACACTTTTTAAAGTAAGGTCGGCATGAAGATTAGAAATAAGATCTTTATTCAGATCCTCAAGACCTGAAAAAACAGAAATAATGACGAACATTGCAGTCACAGCAACCGTCATGGCACCCACAGACAGCCACGTAATAAACGTAACCGCGGTACTGCCTTTTTTAGCCAAAAGGTATCTGGATGCTATGTAAAATGCAATATTCTTCAAGATTTATAAAACAGGATTGTCGCCTTCGCCTCTTAATTCTCTTTCCAGTTTTTCAACGTCATCCAGAGCAGTGTCAAGGTAGAAGTTAAGCTGAGGAATGATACGTACCTGTTTCGACATTTTCTGTCCGATGAAGTTTCTGTATTGAGGTTTGTTTTCTTCAATCTCCTTCATCACAGCGGTACGGAATTCCTGTGGGAAAATGCTTAAATAAATCTTAGCAATTCCTAAGTCAGCAGTTACTTTTACATCTGAAACAGATACTAAAATACTCTGTTTGCTTTCTGCAGCCTGTTTGCGGAAAAGCTCTGCGAAGTCTTCCTGAATAATCTGTGCTACTTTTCTTTGTCTGTTACTTTCCATAATTTCTGCAAATTTAGTACTTTTGTTTGAATTGATACTTTGAAATTCAACAGGAGTATCAAATTTACGATTTAATTATATTTATTAGTATTTATGAAGCTAGAACATATTGGTATTGCCGTAAAGTCTTTAGGTGTTTCTGATGAGCTTTTTGCCAGATTATTGGGAAAAGAATCCTATAAAAAAGAATCTGTAGAAAGGGAAGGGGTTGTAACTTCTTTCTATGAAACGGGAGAAAGTAAAATTGAGCTGTTGGAAGCCAGTAATCCTGAAAGTCCGATCTCAAAATTCATCGATAAAAAGGGCGAAGGCATCCATCATCTGGCATTTGGGGTTGAAAATATCGTGGAAGAAGTGAAAAGACTGAAAAAAGAAGGTTTTCAGTTTATCTCCGAAGAACCGAAAGAAGGTGCTGATAATAAATTAGTTGTCTTCCTGCATCCAAAGTCTACCAACGGCGTACTGGTAGAACTTTGCCAAGAAAAGCAATAAAAAATTTTGTGGTGAAAGAAATTTTACTATTTTTGCAAACACAAAATTTAACCAAGTTTTGAGGTCCTATAGCTCAGTTGGTTAGAGCACCTGACTCATAATCAGGTGGTCCCTGGTTCGAGCCCAGGTGGGACCACAGAAAATCAACCGCTTACGTAATGTGAGCGGTTTTTTTGTGTAGATATGTGATTATCTTCTATATATCCATTAATTGCTGATTTTTAGCTGCATATTGGATAAGCTGTTTTCGTGAATAAATTGGAAATCTTCCTACACGGAAAAATGGGATTTTATTTGTTTTGGTCCAATTGCAAATCGTTTGTACTGATCTGTTAAACATTGCAGCAACTTCTTGCTGTGAAAGCTGATCTTCCTTTGATGGGAAGTAGTTTTGTTCTGATAAAGAATCTATTTGAACATAAAATGTTATGTCCTTCGATTTTAGTTTGATTTTTCTTGTCATAATTTTACTTTTTAAATTGTTAATTGACTATTTCAAAATTATTAATAAACAAAAAAAAAAGTCTTGGACAGCATTGGTTTGCTTTATTCTACAGGGGTTTTAAGATCTAGGCTTGTGCAGGTTTTCAGGAATTGTTTTACTTCAAATTCATAAGGTGCTACCTGGTTAGGTGAATCATTGGAGAAGAAATTCTGATTGGACGACAATGAATACCCTCTGAGCCCGCCTACATATTCATGAAATATCACAGGGAATTTCGTTTGCCATTTTTTCAATATTGCTAATCCTTTTAATACGTATATTGTTCCAAAGAAGAATATTTTAAATTCACTTTTTGAATTAAGTAACAATTCTTTGGTTATTTCTCTCGTCATAATTAATTCGTGATCAGAAAATTTAGGATAAGGTTCGGTAATGGTTTCAATAAATATTTCGCCCAAATTTAATCCTAGTTTCTCAAATTCTTTTTCATTTTCATGTTTGATGTAGCTCCTTTTATATACCTCACTGAAGATGTGTTTTACTTCTTTAATACAATGTATATCTTTCAACGGGTTGATGAGTTTATGACCAGGAAAGTCTTTCAAAGGAGCATTTCTATTAAAAAAGTCTTCGTGATCAATAATTTTTGTAAGTTCATCTTGGGATACTGAATTTTCCGGCTCACTTAGTGTAATGTCATATATGTTTGATATTATATCAATTAAAGGGATGTGTGATAGGTTTAACCTGTTAAAAATGTTACTACTTAAAACAGAATGATGAAGCTGATGTAAAATAAATCTTCTGTTTTCAATGTCATTTCTGACTACTTTTTTAAACTTATTTAAAGCCTCTTCTTTGTCATAAAGAAAAAATAAATGGAATGCATTTGAAATTGAAACTGAGCTTTGCGATTTAATTTCATGTTCCAGAATACAAAGTTTTTGTTTTATTTTTACAACGATTATATCTTTCACTTCATTATATGCACGATGTAAAAATTGATGTTTATTATTTTTACACATCATATACCTATTTATTAAAACAGCTATTTGATCTCCGGTATTTAGGCTACTTTCAATATATTCCAGATCTTTTTTGAAATTACTGACGATCTTGACTGTGAAACCACATATAGGGTAATTGGTAATTCCCACATTATATCCAAGTTTTTCAAACTGATGTTCCAACTGAGAATAGATCATCATATTATAATCTTTGAAAAAATCCATGATATGAATTATTGTTGGAAGATCACATTCCTTAAGAACAGTAAAGACTAATTCATTATAATCTAAATTTTCCTGCTTATTTAAAATGTGGCTGATTATCTGATCATGGTATGGAATGAACCTGAATTCTTCATTAACAGTTGGAGTAATAAATTTTTTATTAGGATAAATTTTTTCAATAATTTGGGTAAATAATTGCATGTTTGATATTTTTATATGTTAAACGATCAGACAATTTTGTATGCTATGATATTTTTTGTTCTTAAATAGAATAGTTATCGTTTTAATCTTGTTTTAGACTTTAGCCAAAAATTAAATTATAATCAATTAAAATGATTTGAAATAGATGTTAAATATTTGGCATTCAATAATTAAATGTATTTTTTTATTCATTAAAAAACAAATTAACTTTAAAAGTTTTATAAGAGAAGCTCTTAATTACTGTCTGTTACAAAGAAAACTTTTCCAGATAAGAATTAGTTAAAACACTATGTTAAACATATGTTTAAAAATTTCATAAGAAATAATTAAAACTCAGTTAACAGCCTTCTTCCACAGATACCGTTGCTTTGCAAAAAAGGAATGATGGAAAACAACAACCAATTCAACAGAAGAAGATTTCTTAAAAATTCACTATTGGCAGCAGGAGGAATTTTTATTGCCCCTCTGATTGAAAGTTGCAGCGACGATTTTACTGAAAACGGTAATGCTCCCGATGATCTTAAAAACGGAGGCTTTGAATCCGGAGTAGCGAGTTTTGATCCAAGTGCAAGCGGAATCATTATCTGGACAAGATATTCTAAAGAAACTGATGCAGAAATTACATGGGAAATCAGTAAAAACAGCAACTTTTCAGAAGTGGTAAGAAGAGGTCAGGCCAATGCCACAGTAGTAAATGACTTTACGGTAGCGGTGGATGTGCAGAATATCTCTTCCAATACAAAATATTACTACAGATTCTATAATACGAAAACTAAAGAAGTAAGTGTAACAGGGGAAACCCTTACTTTGCCTTCTAAATCAGATGTTGTAAATGAAGTGAAAATGGCAGTGGTGTCATGTTCCAATTTTCCTGCAGGACTTTTCAATGTCTATGGGGCGATTGCAAAATCTGAAGCCGATGTAGTGGTGCATCTTGGAGATTATATCTACGAATATGCTCCGGGGCAATACGGAACAAACCCTTATACCAATCAGTTAGGAAGAGCCCATCAGCCGGCTAAGGAAATTCTTAACCTCAGCGATTACAGAGAACGATATAGACAGTACAGAGGTGACAAAAACCTTCAGCTTCTTCACCAGAAAAAGCCATTTATCTGTGTTTGGGATGATCATGAGTTTGCTAATGATACCTATAAAACCGGAGCAGAAAACCATCAGCCTAATGAAGGCGATTTCCAGGTAAGAAAAATGGCAGCCTTCCAGGCATACAGCGAATACATTCCTCTTAAAACAGGGAAAGATATGAGAATTTACAGAAGCTTCAACTTCGGAAATATCGTTTCTCTTTATATGATGGATACCAGGGTAATTGCAAGGGATAAACAAATGGAATATTCTGATTATCTTGATAATGCAGGAAACTTCAATCAGGTGCAATTTAAAACAGATTTCCTGAGTACCAGCAGAAAACTGATCGGGAACGAGCAGATGTCATGGCTGGGCTCTCAAATCAATGGGGATACTGCAAAATGGAAAGTACTAGGACAACAGATTTTAATGACTAAAATGATGGTCCCTGCAGAACTTCTGATGGTATTGAATCAGATTTTAGCAGAAATAAAACAGCAGGGAAGCGCACAGCCGGCTACCATGCAGGCACTTCAGAATACCATCACACAATTAATTATTCTTAAGACAAGATACCAACAGCAGGACCCGACATTAACGCCACAGGAAATTGCCAGAATTGCAACTACTTTACCTTATAATTTAGATGCCTGGGATGGATATTTCATGGAAAGGGAACAGCTGTATTCTATTATTGCAGGAAAAAATATAGTGGTATTGGCAGGAGATACCCATAATGCATGGTTAGGAAAGTTAACTGATGCTCAAGGGAAATTCATCGGAACCGAACTGGCCTGCAGCTCCGTTTCTTCTCCGGGATTGGAAGGCTATCTTGGAATAACGTCTGATCCTGCAAAAGCAATAGAACTGGCGCAGGCATTTTCGCTACTGATTGATGACCTTGATTATGCCAATCTCTATAAAAGAGGATATCTGCATGTAAAATTTACAATGGGAAGTTCCGTAGCGGAATGGAGATTTGTAGACAACGTGATCTCTGATACGTACAATACAACGACAGAAAAAACATATACGATTTCATAAGTTTCAATTTAATTATATCTTATTTTCAATTTGGTAAAAAGAGTCATGGTGTGCCACTGTGGCTCTTTTATAGTATTCACTTTTTTCGTATCTTGAACAGATGCAAGAGGATGTAAGAAAAGATTTTTTACCGTTAGTTTCTAAATCATGGAGGTTCATGACCTGCCTGACCAGAACGTCGGCTGTACTTTTATTATTGGTGATGTCCTTAGTGTTACTGATATTGCCCGTTATCATTTGTAAAAATATTACAATGCTTGTTGTAGTATCAATATTGTACTATCCGGCCCTGGGTTTTGGTGTATACCGTTTTATTCTTTACCAGAATACGGTCAGAAAAAGAGTCGTTAAAAGAATTGTGGTAGATGATAAGGGAGTTCACTATGAAAGAAAAGATGGTACAACAGACCATATTCTTTACCAGGATCTGGAAAAATATAACCTTGCAGATGAATATGATGTCGATCTTAGCCCCAGAAATAAAATCTATGTATTGAAAGTAAAACACAAAGACTCTGTAATATATGTGGATTTTGATGGAGTGGATGCAGGTTACAGTAGCTATATTGTCAATCTCAAAGCTTTACGGAGAAGATATATTCAGGGAATTGTTTACTTCAGACCGGATTTGCGTATAAATCCTTCTGTTTATACCGAATACAATATCAATTCTGTAGATTTTACATTTGATAAAAAGGAATACCGGATGGTATTTGTCAAGACTTTAGCTGTATTAATCCTGTTAGGTTCAGTATTGGGATGTATTATGCTGGGACTGGCTAAATGGCTTTCCAAAGCTCAGATTTATTTACATTAAAATCATCGGGCAAAAATTCCACGGTCGATTAAATTTATTTTCACTTCTCAAAATCTTATGCTTATATTTATTTTCTTTTAAATTTTGTTATTCGATAACAGAGACTTGATTTAAAATTAATTGAAAAACAATGGTGGAAAATTTTATTTATTATTTAGGACTGGTCCTTGTCATTATCGGGGCCATTATGCTGGCCAATCGATTGAAAGTAGCATATCCCATCATCCTGGTGATTGCCGGACTTCTTATTAGTTTTATCCCTGGATTGCCGGTGTTAAAAATAGATCCTGAACTTATTTTTATTATTTTCCTGCCTCCACTTTTGTATGAAGCTGCTTTTGCAGTCTCATGGAAAGAAATATGGAAAATGAGACGAATCATTACCAGTTTTGCCTTCATTGTGGTTTTCCTTACGGCAATCTCTGTAGCTTTTGTAGCGAACTCATACATTCCCGGATTTTCACTGGCATTAGGTTTTGTGCTGGGGGGAATTGTATCACCACCGGATGCAGTAAGCGCAGGAGCCATTTTAAAATTTGTAAAAGTTCCTAAAAATCTATCTACAGTTCTCGAGGGTGAAAGTTTATTCAATGATGCTTCTTCGCTCATCATCTTCAGGTTTGCAATGGTAGCGGTGGCTACAGGTCAGTTTATATGGCAGGATGCAGCCACTAGTTTTGGATGGATGGTTTTCGGAGGACTGGGAATAGGAGTTGTATTGGCTTTTGTATTCCTTGAAATTGAAAAAATATTCCCTACCGATGTCAATATGGATGCTATATTAAGTCTGGTTGCTCCCTATGTGATGTACATTGCTGCGGAAGAAGTACACTCTTCGGGAGTACTGGCAGTAGTAAGCGGCGGATTATTTCTTTCCGTAAGAAGACATGAGATTTTCAGAACGTCACAATCCAGATTAAGAGGTTCCAATGTCTGGGAAAGTTTTGTATTTCTGATCAACGGAATTGTATTCTTACTCATTGGATTAGATCTGCCGGAAATTATGGTAGGATTAAATAAAGAAGGCATCAGTCTATCAGATGCTATTGGCTATGGACTACTCATTACAGCCGTACTGATTATTGTACGTTTTCTGTCATCCTTTGGTGCCGTTTTTGTGACTCTGATTATGCGGAATTTTATTAATGTAGCAGACAGAGATCCGGGAATGAAAGCCCCATTATTGATGGGTTGGACGGGAATGCGTGGGGTAGTTTCTCTTGCAGCAGCATTATCTATTCCTGTGGTGATGGAAAACGGGCAACCTTTCCCACATCGTGATCTCATCCTCTTCATTACTTTCATTGTAATTCTTGCCACTTTGATTGTCCAGGGGCTTACATTACCTGCTTTGATCAAAAAACTTAATTTATCTGATACCGGAGGAGGATATTGGTCTGAGGAAGAATCTGAACATTTCTTAAGAAGGGAAATGCGCAAGATAGCCTTTAAATATCTGGATGAAAATTATAAAGAAAGAAGAAGCGAAAATGAATATTTTAGTAAACTGATGGACCGCTGGGAGCAGGAAGATAAAGAAGACTCTATTCATAAGCTGTCTGAAGAAGCGAAAGCAATCTATTTTGAAACTCTGGAGCAGCAAAGAATCTGGCTACGGGCAGAAAACAGACGCAACCCGAATATTGACGAAGAATATATAAGACATTATCTAACAAGACTTGACCTTGAGGAAGAAAGGCTCAGAATGTAAAAATAAAAGGGAATGAAAAATTTAAAAAAGCAGCTCGGGCAGTTTCCCGATGAAAAAAGAAAAGAATATTTCAATACACTTCCTAATTATCTCAATGGGAGATTTCAGAATATATTGACAACACCTTCTTTACTGGAAGGAGAAAGCATGACCAAAGTGCTTTTCCATACTTTGTGTAAAGTGGAAAATACTTCGCCAAAAACAGCACTTCCATTTATAATAACAGATCTAAAGAACCTTCATCCGGAAGAAAATGTTTTGGTATGGTTCGGGCACAGTTCCTATTTCATACAGGTAGATGGCAAAAAATTTCTGGTAGATCCCGTTTTTAGCGGAAACGCTTCTCCAATGCCGGGTTCTATAAAAGCTTTTCAGGGAGCTGATTATTATAAGCCGGAACATATGCCGGAAATAGATTTTCTGCTGATCTCCCACGATCATTGGGATCATCTCGATTATAAAACTGTTCAGGAATTAAAAGACAAAGTTGGTAAAGTTATTTGTGGTTTGGGCACGGGTCAGCATTTTGAATACTGGGGCTGGGATTTCGACAAAATCATCGAAAAAAATTGGTGGGAAAGCATAGACATCGCAGAAGGTTTCAGAATTACGCTCACTCCGGCAAGACACTTTTCCGGAAGATTGCTGAACCGTAATATTTCACTCTGGACTTCCTTCGTGTTAAAAACACCTACGAAAAAACTGTTTTTGGGCGGCGATAGCGGTTATGGAAATCATTTTACAGAAATTGGAGATAAATATGGACCGTTTGATCTGGCCATCATGGAAAACGGACAGTATAACGAAAAATGGCCATATATTCATACGTTGCCGGATCAGCTCATCACAGAAATAAAAGAACTGAAGGCCAATAATTTTATTCCTGTCCACAATTCCAAATTTAAGCTGGCTCAGCATGCATGGTATGAACCCTTAGAACTTGCCTCAAAAAATGCTGAAGAAAACAATATCCCCATTACCCTTCCCATGATCGGTGAAAAAGTAGACCTGAACCAGCTCGGAACCATAACCTGGAAAAAATGGTGGGAGGATTGTTGGTAATGCATTACAAACAATACATTCCTTTTAATTTAAAATATAAAACCTGCCCATTACTGAGCAGGTTTCTTCCTTATTATCAAAAAATAATCACTACAAAGGCTCCTTATGGTTGACCTTCGTATGAATAATGTCGTAAAATACAGATGGGTTATTGGCATCAGGAGTAATTCTGTAAGTGAACGTTGTTTCATTCAGAACCAGAATATCCACAACACGTGTAAAAGTTGGAGTGGTAAGTGTTCTCTTTTTCCCGTCCGGAGAAATAGACCATGTCCCTTCAGATCTCAATACATCATTTAATCCGAAAATTTTAAAAGTTCCGTTAGCTTTGAAGTAAGAATATCCTACGAATCCGGCAACATTAGGATCACTTAATGCAACATTATTTCCGCTTTTATCCTTCGCACCGGTTGTTTCCCATGGCGTGGAAGCTAATATAAGCTGTCCGTTGGTGGGTTCCGTATGAGAAGTTCTTGTGTGGATGATGTCATAATACACAGAAGGATCACTTGAGTTAGGACGGATTCTGTACGTGAATTCATTTTTGTTCAAAACAAGAATTTCAACATCACGGGTGAAAATAGTAGTTCCATCCGGGTTCAATGCGGCAATAGTTCTTGTTTTTCCCTGCGCATCTACAGACCATGTTCCCATAGATCTCAATACATCAGTCAGATTATATATGGCAAACTTTCCGTCTGCTTTGAAATAAGCAAAACCTACATATCCGGCAACACTGGCATCTGTAAGTGCTACACTATTTCCACTTTTATCCTTAGCTCCGGTAGTTTCCCATGGCGTGGATGATAGTACCTGTGAGGGAGTCTGCTGTTCAGTAATAATCTCATTGTCATCACTTGAGCAGGTAACGAAAGATGCTGATAACAGTGCCGCTGCAGACAGGTAACATAATTTTTTCAGTGTATTCATAAGGGTATTTTTTAAGTCTTTGCAAACTTATTCCTAATAAATATTAAAACTTTGTACAAAACATCTCTTTTGTTGTAGAAAACATAACAGATCATGTAAATGAATGATAATTCACGCTGATTCCTATTTAATAATATCCATATTGATAACGAATAGTACTATTAATCGGCGTAATTCCCCTCCATTGGAGGGGTGGCGAAAATTCAAAGAATTTTTGACGGGGTGGTTTTAATATCCCAGATAAAAACATATTTCTTACCATAAAATTCACCAAAAATTCTATTTTTGAGTATGAATAGCAGAAACCGCGGAAAAAATACGGGTGATGATACCTTGTTCGGTTCAGAGAAACAGATCAGTAAACTGAAACTGGCTGTTGAGGATATGCGGTATCTTCTGACCAGAGAGTACCCGGAAAAAGCAGCTTCCGAATTGGTTGGAAACAGATATAGATTGAAAACCCGTCAGATACAAGCTTTACGGGGAGCTTCAGCATCAGATTCACAGCTTCACAACAGACGGTTGAAACATGTAGAAACTTTGGCTTTAAAAGGGAGAACGGTTTACCTTGACGGTTTTAATGTCCTGATCCTGTTGGAAAGTCTGCTTTCCGAAGCGTATATATTTGAAGGATTGGATGGCTGTATCCGCGATCTTTCCGGTGTTCATGGAACCTATAAAAGAGTTAATCAGACACTAATAGCAGTAGAATTGATTGCTGCTTTTTACCAGAAAAATCAGATTCAGAAACTGGTATGGATTTTTGACAAACCGGTTTCCAACAGTGGGCGGATTAAGCAGATTATTCTTGAATTCGCTGAGCAGCACCAACTCAACTGGGAAGCTGATCTGCAGTTTAATCCGGATAAGTTTTTAGCGGAAAGTTCAGAAATTATTATTTCTTCTGATGCCTGGATTCTTGATCATTGTAAAGAATGGTTTAACCTGATTGGCTATTTGATCAGAGAAGAAAAACTTCCTGTTAATCTGATTAAAATGTTGTAAAATATGAACCTTTTTGATCCCTATATTTCCTTTTTTTCTGAAGAATGGAAAAGCAAATATAAAGCTGTTTTAGCAGAAGAACACCTGGAAGCCCTGGAAAAAAATATTTATAGATATAAAGAGAATACATTAGAACTTCACCTTCCTTATTTTAATGAAGAAATAATCATTGACAGGCAGGAAAGCTTTGAAAAGTTCATTGATATTCTTGAAAGCAATGATTCTGATGAGGTGAAAACAGAACTATTAGAAACAATTCCGTTTGAGCATTGGCTGAATATTTTAGGACAAAGATTAACTTCTGCAAGCATTCGCGATGAACATGCGATCCCGCCTTTGAAAACAATGCTTATCAATGCGTGTCAGGAACCCTTCAATAATGAAATTACCATTGCACAGAGAGCCTGGGAAAAACATATTGGAAGAATGGATGATAATTTCTGGGGAGAAATCAAAGGAAACAATCAACAGAAACAGGAAAAAGTAATGGCTAAAATCCATGATATTCTGGATAACAGAACCTGGTGGAATGTTTTCTTCCACTACAAACATGAACTGGTTTTTGAAGTCAGAGAAAAAGAAGGCCACGGAATCCGTTGGAGCCATGGCGGAACAAAGCTGATCGGCTTTCTGGAAAAATTTATCAACGAATAAATACAACATAAACATCTGTGTCATCTGTGTCATCTGTGAGAAAATAAAAACTCTCGCAGATTGGCAATAAAGCAGATTCTATATTCACAGCACAGATTAGCGATTTTAACTCTTCGCTTTTTAGTATTTTTTACCCTACGTAAAAACATTGCGTACTAAACTTATATTTTTACAGCCATAAAACAGGAGTCATGAATTTTTACCATATCCCATTTTATATTTGAAAATAATACATAATAAAAGTAAAAAAAATGAACACATACATTGATATTGGCATTAATCTGACCAATAAACAGTTCTATAATGAACACGAAGAAATTATCAACCGTGCTTTGGACCAGGGTGTAGAACATATGATTCTCACAGGTACGAGCGTAAGAGGAAGTAAAGAATCTGCTGAAATTTCTGAAGAATATCCGGAAATTTTATTTTCAACAGCCGGAATTCATCCCCACGACGCCAAATCGTTTAACGGAGAAAGCATCGCTGAACTCAGGAAATTATTAAAACAGGATCATGTGATTTCAGTAGGCGAGTGCGGACTGGATTTTGACCGTGATTTTTCCCCCAGACCCGTTCAGGAAAGATGTTATAAAGCCCAGCTGGAATTGGCTATAGAAGTCAATAAACCCCTTTTTCTTCATGAAAGATCCGCATTTAAAAGATTTAATGACATCACAGATGAATACCTTTCCCAATTACCGGAAGCCGTTGTACATTGCTTTACCGGAACATTGGATGAAGCAAAGATCTATCTGGACAAAGGATTTTATTTAGGATTTACAGGAGCTATCAGCGATGAGAAAAGATTTAAACATCTCGAAGACGTTATAAAATATGTTCCTCTTGACCGGATGATGATTGAAACAGATGCTCCCTTTATGCTTCCGAAAAATATGCCCGGAATGCAGAACAGGCGAAATGAACCCTCATTTTTACCTTATGTAGCACAAACAATAGCCCATCTGAAGAAAATAAGTATTTCCGAGGTCGCAGACGAGACCACAGAAACGGCCAGAAATTTTTTCAGACTATAAAAAAGAGCCCTACTGATAAAGTAAAGCTCTTTTTTTATAAGCAGAATTGTCTTTCTTTTTACAGACTCTTTATTGCGGATTCCAAAGCCAGTTCCATCATTGGATTCAAAGCTTTTTCTCTTTCGTCAGCAGAGATTTTTTCATGCGTTGGAATGATATCCGTTACTGTAAGGATAGTCGCTGCATTTTTTCCTAAGTGCTGAGCATTGGCAAATAAACCGAACGCTTCCATTTCTACTGCAGGACAGTTGTATTTTATAGCAATTTCAGGAGTCGCAGGATCTTTTCTGTAGAAAATATCACTACTGTGGATGTTGATTGCTTTAGCGTTTAATGATAATTCTTTAGCCGTTTCATTGATGGTACCAAAGATATTTCCCTGGTGAGGAAGGATTTCATCTTCAATTCCCCATGCATATTTGGCATAAGTACTTTCGCTGGCAGCATTTTCAATATTTAAAATATCAAAAAGTTTAAGATCCGTATTGTAAGCACCACAAGTCCCGATTCTGATAATCGTCTCTACTTCATATTCTGTAAATAACTCAAAAGAATAGATCCCGATACTTGGGAAGCCCATTCCACTAGCTCCTACAGTGATCTCTTTTCCTTTATAAAGACCTGTATAATAAAAAATTCCTCTGGTTTTGCTTACCAGTTTAGCATTTTCTAAATAATTTTCAGCGATATACTGTGCACGAAGCGGATCCCCCGGCTGCAATACTACTTTGGCAATTTCTCCTTTTTTTGCACTGATGTGAATACTCATAATGTTATTTTGAATGGAGCAAAGATAATAACTTTTAGATTGTCTCCATGATTACGATAATGGAAACAAGGAAGCCTTCTCATATCAACAGAATATATAAGATGTTATCAATAAATGCTTTAAATAATACGATATATGCAGTATTTTGTATAATTCAAAACGTAATCTGGTAAATACAGAACAATAAAAGAATAATATGGAGCAGGTGTAATGGAAGCAGTCAGGCTAGTTTTGCATAAGTAAAACAATAAAATTTAAAAAATGAAAATTGAGCATGTTGCCATCTGGGTTAAAGACCTTGAAAAATCCAGAGCATTTTATCAGAAATATTTTGGTGCTGTTTCCAATGAAAAATATCACAATCCTGTCAAAAACTTTCAATCGTATTTTTTAAGCTTTGATAATGGCTGCAGGCTTGAAATTATGATCAAACCAGATATCAGAGAAACCGAAAATTCCTATGAATCCCAACAGTATGGAATTATCCATCTTGCATTTTCAGTAGACAGTAAAGAAAAAGTAGATGAACTTACAGAGACATTAAGAAAAGACGGATACACAGTGGCTGGAGAACCTCGTATCACCGGAGATGGTTATTATGAAAGTGTAATCCTTGACCCGGAAAACAATATCATTGAAATTGTAGCCTAAACCGGTCATTGCGAGAAGCTTTAGCGACGAAGCATCTTCTCAGAATAATTGAACGGGTTGGAAAACGCGAAGGCGCAAGGTGTTAAACATTATGCTGTTTTAAGGCGCAAAAAAATCAAAGATTTTCAACAAAGATACTTCGTAGTGATTTACTTTATTAGAATTATAGTTCACTGTATTAAATTTTATCGAAGATAAAATCTTTGCGCCTTACTACATTGCATATATTAAATTTTGCGCCTTTGCGTTTTCCAACAATTTAATTCCATATTTAACATGAATCTTCACTTTAAAATTTTATTCTCAGCGAAATAATTTTATTTTTGTTAGATCATGGAAACCAAGTCACCGTTTTTAGACACGATCTTTTTGCTTCGTAAGGAAGAATGTATTACTCTCTTCTCAAGCTTACAGCAAATTTCCCCTCAGGAAGAGGTGGAAGCAGGAGATTATTTTGAAACAGAATTTGAAAAAGAAAGACTTGAATTTTTATCAGACCAGTTAATCTGTAACAAACTGGCAGCTGTATGGGCAGCAAAGATTCTCTATCACAGCGCACAGCTTTATCTGATCAGAGAAAATACAGAGAAAAATATTGAAAATCTTATTCCCGTATTTAAAGGAAGCCGGGATATTTCTTCTATCTTATCCGCAGACTTATCGTTGAGGTTTTTACCACAAATTATTGTTGCTTTAAACTCTGTAGATCCGGAAGACCCTTTGATTGCCATGCTGGAAAATATTCTGACACAGTTTCATTATTCAGGAATCGGGTATGATCTCGATCTGAAAAATGTCAATTGGCAGGAAGAATTGAAAGATACAACCTACAGAAAACTCTATCTGGAAAGAATTGTTGAAAAAAAAGATTATAAACTGGCGGAAATTCCGTTTATCAATAAACTAATAACAGCCGAATTCGGAATTTACAAAGACGCATTCTGGCGAGAACTAAAAACTATAACCGAAGAAAACAATGAAAACGTATGAGAAAGTATTTGAATTTTTAGCTGACCCTACCAAAGAAACCTTTCTGAAATGCCGTGAACTGGTAATCAATGATCCTGAATATGACCCATATTCCGAAGATATTGAAAACATGCAGGATTTGCTTAACGAAGGAAAATTTGAAGAGGTTATACAATATGTAAATGTCAATATTCTATTAAGCCCCAGGGCTCATATTTATAAATATTTTGCATACAAAGAATTGGGTGATGAAAAAGGAAGAAGTATTGAAATGACAATCGCTCAGATTATTTTTGAATGTCTTGAAAAAACCGGAGACGGAACCAAAGAATCTCCCTATATGATTACAAGAATTTCTGACGAAAGGGATTTAGTAAGACATCACCTCAATAAACAGGACGTATCCCAAAATCTGGTTAAAGATGGAGATAAAATCATGGATGCACTTACACTTGATGACGGAACGCAACTGTACTTTGATATCAAAGACCCTTATCAGAGACTCGCTTTTTCATTCAGCAAAAGAAATGAACAGGCAGAAAGTAAAGATGAAGAGAAACCCCACAAGAAAAAATGGTGGAAATTTTAATTTTTTAAATCAATGAATCAGAATATCAATCAACTCAATACAGTCCTTACCTACGTAAAAGAAACCTTTGTAGGTAAAAATGATGTCGTAGATCTGTTGGGAATCTGCCTTTTGGCAAGAGAAAATGCTTTTTTGTACGGTCCTCCGGGGACTGCAAAATCGGCGATTGTCAGAACCTTGGCAAAAACCGTAAAAGATGGCAAAAACTTTGAATATTTATTAACCCGCTTTACAGAACCGAACGAAATATTCGGACCTTTTGACATCAGAAAACTGAAAGAAGGAGAACTTCTGACCAATACGGAAGGAATGATGCCTGAGGCTTCCATGGTTTTCCTGGATGAAATTTTCAACGCCAACTCTGCTATTCTGAATTCCCTTCTGATGGCACTTAACGAGAAGATTTTTAAAAGAGGAAAAGAAACAAAACACTTACCTGCACTGATGTTTGTAGGGGCAAGTAACGTTCTTCCTGAAGATGAAGCATTGAACGCATTGTTTGACCGTTTTCTGGTGAGAATCAATGTAGATTATGTAAAACCTGAACTGTTACAACAGGTGCTTTTAGCCGGAAGAAAACTGGAGAACCAGGAAGAAGTGGAAATTCCGGAAATCCATGCTGATGAGATCAGACAGCTTCAGAACCTATGCCGAACGATAGACCTTAAACCAATCTATGAAGTTTATCTCAATACCATTATGAGCCTTCGGAATACAGGAATTGCCATTTCAGACCGTAGAGCCGTAAAGCTTCAGAACCTGATTGCTGCAAGTGCCCTGATCTGTGGAAGAAAAGAAGCCGTGCTTTCTGACCTCTGGGTATTGAAGCATATCTGGGATACAGAAGAGCAGATTGAAATTCTGGAGGGAATTATCAACAGAACCATAGAGAAAGACGATCATCCGGATTCCCACCCTCAGGCGATGCATAACAAAACTCCCAATCCCGAGGAGGTTATGAAAGATGTGACAATTCTTGTGGAAAAATGGAATGGCGGAATGCTGAGCTTTGAAGAACAGAATGTAATAAAAGATAAACTGAGATACCTGCAGACCCGTTGTGACTGGATCAGAAATCCGGAACAGAAGCAGTATATCCAGCAAGAAATTGAAAGCTTATGGCAAAAGATCCTTCAAAGCGTTTAAAAGAATTCTGGGCAGAACTTCCCCGTGCTGATGAAGACTTTCTGGGCTCTGTCAGAGACTGGAAAAACATTCAGATCGCTGTGGAGGAAGAAACAATCTGGCTGAAAGGCTTTACCGACGAACAGGCAGAATCTCCGGAAGTACAGCAGTTACCGGACTTTATCCTGTATGAGCTTCGGGATGGTCTTTTATTCAGGAAAGAAGCTTTGGTTCCAAGTAAAAAAATGAGAACAGCATTGCTTTGGATGTCTATAGACAAGGCATTGCAGCTTACTTTTCCTCCTTCCAATCAGAACTATTTTGGAATTCAGGAACAGGTTCAGGTAAAATTAAAAGAAAGCAATGAAGAGCAACCGGTAATCGCTTTATTAAGCAATATTGCTGATATTAAAGAAAGTATCGCAGCATTGCCGAAGTTTAAACTGGAAAAAATAAAATGGACTGTTTTAGGAAATAAAGCCCTGTTTGTAGGCATTCCATTATTAAGCTTTCCTGGGAAAACCTATTGGACAAAAGACAGACATTTATTGCCGGCCGGTCTGGATTTTGAATTTAAAAATCTGAGTACCCTTTTACAGCAGAAATATAATAAAGAGCCGGAAGGATGGTTACTTTGGGATGAAAATGGGAATTATCTTTTAATAAAAGAAACAGATTTCCGTCCTTTGTCCGTAAGTTCATTCCGTCTTACAGAAAAATCAAGAGAATGGAATTAAAGGCCTATTTCCAGTCCTATGAAAATTACTTTTGGGAATGGAAAACTGATGAAGATGTTCCCGGTGATTCCGGTTATCATGAAAACAATCTCCTCTCGGTTCCGGGAGTGGGAGCGATAGCGTACAGGCCTTATGTGATGGAGATTCTTAAAGAACTTCAGCCACAGGGATGGCCTCCCTTTGGAGCATTGCTTATGGTTTTGTATGCGATGCAGGACGGCTATATTGATTTTGCCGGCCCTTTGAGACGTACCGCAGAGTTTTACAGCATTGGAAATTTTGATTTCAATACAGAAAAAGAAATTGAATTTCTTGAAAAAATACAATCACTTCCCAATGTTTATAAACAGAAACAGAACAGAATTGTACTGCTGCAGACCTTATTCAGCAATAGCCACAACAGAATATCTTCAGTAAATGCTGAAGCGAATATAAGAATCTATTACAAGCGGCCGCATGAGCTGGCTTCCAGTGCAGAAAAACAACATGCTGGTCCATCTGCTTTAAACAAAGATTTAAGTGCTTTGAATCTGAACGAAAAGTTTCCTACAGTACAATCCATCATTAATGCGATGAAGGGGCTAATCGATGAGCCTGAGTTGGATGATGAGGTAGTAGAAGAGGAAGCAACAGCGGATACTGATAAAGATTTTATTAAAGAATTAATTGAAGAACCAAAGACATTTCAGGTAGGAAGTCTCATCAAAAGAATTTGGAGCGGTCTGAAAATTCCGATGCGTCATCTTTCACCGGGAGAACAGCCTGTCGGAGGAATTTCTGATATGACCAACAAAGGTGATTTTCACAGGATGCTTCTTTCCGAATTTGCCAATGAAGATGACGTATTCATGAATCGGGTAGCCAATAATGAAGCGCTTTATATTCAAAGAGAAATTCCGCCCGAAGAAAATATTTTTGAAAGAATTATTTTGATTGATACTTCCCTCAGAAATTGGGGAACTCCAAAAGTATTGGCTTTTGCCTCTGCAATTGCTGTCATCAAACACCCGAAAGCCCATTCTGAATGTAAAGTTTTTGCCTTAGGACAGGCAGGTGTTCCTATTGCCCTTAATAAAGTAGAGGAAGTGGTTGAAAACCTCAATCAGGTGAGTCCGGTTTTGGAAGTTTCCGAAGCATTGGAAAGTTTTTTTAATCAGGAACATACCGAAAAGGATATTGAAGTGTTCTTCATTACCCATCAGGAAAATATGGAGGATGAAAAAGTGCAGCGGGTAGTTCATCAGAACAGAGACAGGCTTAAGTTTCTGGTGACTACAACATCAGATGGTGAAATTAATTTTTATAAACATCATAAAGGAACCAGAAAACATATTCAGAAAATAAAACTCCCATTGCAGGAGCTGTGGGCCAATCCGCCACAGCAAAAACAGTCTGTTCATAATTTCAATGGAAAGAAAACCGATCTTCCACAAAACTATCCTGTTTTATTTCCAACCCCTGTTAATAAGATTGCCAAGTTTTTATATGATGGCGAATTTTTTATTCTGAGTTCTAAAAAACAATTATTAAAGACTTATCTTTCTGATAATTATTACGATAAACATTCTTATGATTACTATAAAACACATCACGGCTGTGAAGTTCTGTTTGATAATATTTCCATAAAACCCAAAGGACAGTTTGCCCTTGCAAAAAATAAGCAGCAACACTTTATTCTGTGCCAGTATCAGCATGATCAGAAATTAATATCAAAGCTTAACCTTAATACAAGAGAATATTCTGAGCAGAATCTTACAGGGATGAATATTCCGGAGTCGTACAAACTGATTTATTTTGGACGGAGCTTTTATCTCCATCATCCGGATAATTCTACCCACTATAAAATAAACCTGGAGGGAAATATTTCTGTAGAACCTATTACCGGAAAAGATAAAGAGTTTGAAAAAAATAATATAAAAGCTGAAGCTGAAGTTGCGAAACTGAAGGGAAGCGGATTGAGAATTATCAATAATTTCAACAAAATAGGAATCAATCAATATGAAAATCTGGTTATTTCCGGACATGAATTGTACAGTTCTTCAGAAAACACGCTGGATTTTTCCAAAAACAAATATGATATTAAAATTTTTGCTGAGCAGAACAAAAATAAATTTACATTTCCCGATGGCAGCGAAATTATTACAGATTCACGGGGAATGCTGACTTTCCGAAGCAGTAACAAAAGTATCGAAGAATTTTTTATTCCTTCCACGGCTCATGGGTTTCTCTCTTTGGCAACCTATACAGAATTTGGAGGATCAGAATATTACCTTCCGGAACATGCCTTGCTGAAAGTAAGAACAATGGATGATATGTGCGACAGGTTTTTGAAACCGTTTATAGAACAGATTTTGGACTATGGAGCTTAGAATAAAACCTTTCCCGAAAAATAACTATCCCAAAAAAGGTCTCTTAATCAGAGGCTCTTCACCTGTGGTATGGCTTCAGGAAATGGAGACGCTTGGCATTAATGTAAGCCAGGTAACATCTTATGCAATTCCTGCCAACAGTCCTGATGTGCTGTATGGCTGTTTCCTTGTTTTTAATGAGCAGGCTCCGCAGGAAATAGGTAGGAACGCTTATTTTCAATGCGTAGACAACAGGCTTTTCATTCCTGAAAATACTACTTTTTATCCCAAAATAAATCCGGAAGACTGGGCACAGCTTGATTCCCGTTTTCTGATTATGCATCCTGAATTCGGACTCGTAAAACTCTCTGAAGAAATCGACTGGATTTCATTAATTCAGCAGCCCGGTAGTATAGACGAAAGTATTAGAAAGCCACTGAACGGAGTTTCAATTCCCCAAAAAATTGAAAGCTATACGGTTGAAATAGATGACGAAAAAGTGATGGAAGCATTACAGCCAAAACAAACCGAAGAAGAATGGATGAATAACCTTCCGTTTGACCTTAAAAAAGTAATGGCCGGGAATAAAAAGGAAATAGAAAAGTACTTACAATACATTGAGAAATATCCTGAAAGAGCAGTAGAACTAGGCGTTTCTCTGGATGTTATGGGAACTTCCAGAGGAGATGGTTTTGGCAAATTTACCTGGTTGGAAGGATTATTTGGAGGAGGTTCCGGAGGGAAAACCGAAAGTGCAGGAACAAGAAACTTCCGCAGAATTTTCTGGGCGGTTATTATTGTGGCTATCGTCTTAAAGATTGCGTTGCCTTCGGACAAAAATAATGCTGATCAGGAAGAAAATACAGCCTCTTCTGGAAAAATTGCAAGCAACGCAGTAAAAGAACCATCTGATATGATTGCTTTCCAGTCCGGGACCTCAGAAATTGATCTGAAGATAGACTCTCTGTATCATCAGGAGAGAAAAGAACTGTCCCAAGAACTTATTCATGCCGGGATCATAGAATCCAAAACAAAAGAAGACAAAGAAAATTATAAAAAAGCGGGTGGAAGAGACGTCAGTGAAATAGGAAGAGATATCGGAAAACTTGTGAATAAAGAAAAACAAAGCAGAGATTCTCTTAAAACCATTTATACCCAAAAGATTACAAAGCACCTTGAACAAAAATCTGAAAAGCTGGAACGTAAAATTTCAGATTCCCTGAAGCAGTATACCAATGGAAAACCTGTAAACGGAGAAGTCGTAAAATTCCTGCTGAAAAAGAAAAAAGCTTTGATGGCCGATTCTTTGGGTAAACTTTACGGAACATTGGATATTGTAGACCCTTCTTCTGCTTCCATTGACAAATCCAAAGTGAAAGCAGTGGGGACGGAAGGGACTCCATTGGAGAATAAAGCCCCGGTTTCAGATATTATGTATATGGTTATCCTGATGATTGCTGGTGTAGGACTGTATTTGTTCTTATTTAAAAATAAATCATTAAACCTTGGCGGTGATAATGTACCTGCTTGGGTGAAATTTATTTTAATAGCAATCCTTGTGGCGATGCTGGTGTATTTATTTTATCCGTTGGTAAAAATGTTTGGCTACAACTGGTTTGTATGGGTGCTGGTGATCTGCGTAATGCTGCTCCTTTATCGTCTGTTCAGAGAAGATAAAACCATTTTAAAATCCGATGATGATGAATAAACAGAAATTTATAGACAAATTTATGGCCGCATTCGTACTGCTGGCTATGTTTAAGGTCATCGGAATCGTTGCCCAATTATTCCATGAAAGCTTCTGGAGTGTGGTCGGAACATTAGGGATCTTTTTAATTGTAGCCTTTATTATCCTTCTTGTGATCACTTCCTTAAAAGATAAAGAACAGAACAACAGAAATTCAGCAGGAAGAAAAGGCAGTGGAAGCAGTAGTTTCTATCTGGAAAACTCACTTTTTGACAGAATCCGGAGCAAATATGAAGAACTCGCCGAAAAATATATTGCTGAAAACGATTATAAAAAAGCAGCAAGAGTCTATATGAATTTGCTGCAGGACAACTACAGAGGTGCAAAAACACTGGAAAATAGCGGGTTCTACAATGAAGCAGCGGTAGTTTATCTTAAAAAACTGAACAATAAATCCGATGCAGCAGTTTGCTATGAAAAGGCAAAGCAATATAAAAAGGCAATCGACCTTTATAAAGAAATGGAGCAGAAAGAAAAAGTGGGCGATCTCTATAAAGAAATTAACGATCTTAAAAATGCCCATCATTACTATCAAATAGTTGCAGATGACTATACAATCAATAATCAGATGGTGAAAGCTTCCCTGGTATACCGTAAAAAAATGGAAAAAGCTGAGGAGGCTCAAAAAGTACTGCTGAAGGGATGGGAAGAAGATAGAGATGCATTCAATTGTTTGAATAACTACTTTGCCAATATTTTTGATGTTAAAAAATTGGAATCTGAAATACAGCATTTATATCAGAAAACCCCGGCTCACAAAAAGATCACTTATCTGGAGGCTCTGAAATATGAATTTAAAAAAGATCCGAAATTACATACCGTCACAAGAAATATAGCCTACGAAATCATTGCTGAAAAAGTAGCCACCCGTTCAGAAATTGTGAATGAGCTGAAGTATTTTAATCCCAATGATGAAGTGATTCTTAAAGACATTTCAAGATTTAAAACCGGAAGAAATAAAATGTTTAGGAATTAAATATTTAAAGATTGAAGAATTTAAAAATTAAAAGAAAAATTTTGCTTCATTAAATCAATATAATTATTTGCATTATTCAGAACAATATTATTAGCGGTATTAAATTTTATCGGAGATAAAATCCTCGCGCCTTAAAGCATATTTTTTTAATATTATTTTGCGCCTTTGCGTATCTAAAACCTTCCAGAGATCGTGACAATTACAAAATAATACCAAAAAAGATTTATCTTTGCCCCAGAAAATTATGACAATACAAAGAGCACATATCAATGCAGAACTATTCGGAAGTCCTTCTAATAAAGGATTATTCGGGTATGATGAGATGATATGGAATGAGGCGAAATGTGCTGACTTTGGAAATTATTTACTGTAAACTTGTAAAAAATTAATCAAAATACAACAGAAACGCCTCGGAAAACCGAGGCGTTTTTTGTTTTTTAGGTCAGAAATTATTTAGAATGAAAAAAAATAACCATAAACATGAAAATTTTTTAATTAACAATGAAACTTTAATACGATAAAATAGAGTGATAAGCAACCCGGTGAGAGACAGTCATTTAGGTAATTAAGATATCTGCAAAATATTGCGGACAGAAATTCTCTATTTTAAAAATTAGATGTAATTAATTGATTACCAGTAATTTAATTTGAAAATTTATTTGCGGATTCCAAAAATTCATATTTACTTTGCAACCGAAAATTGAAAGCAACAGGTTTTCAGGATTCAATTAAAAATAATTTAGAAACAAACAAAAATAAAATGAAACAGTTACACAACATATTCAATCAATATTCAAGACTATTCGGACAGGAACCGACAGGTGTTGCGTGTATTCTTGATAGTGGAATTGTGGATAAAAGGTGCTTATATACGTGGGTCAGCTAATGATCTCTTACGTTAAAAAAATATGAAGCGCCTCCCGAAAAGAGGCGCTTTTTTTATGGTTTCTTTAGCTTATTTGGTAAAGCGCCGGTCTGTGGAACCGGAGAACAGGGTTCGATCCCCGGAGATACCCCAAATATAAAATCTCATAGCTCAAATGGTTAGAGCACCGGTCTTTTAAACCGGGGGTTGAAAGTTCAAATCTTTCTGGGATTACTATAAAGGTTCCGTAGCTCAATTGGATAGGGCATGGGTTTTCTAAACCCAGGGTTAGAGGTTCGAAATACAAAGTATTCGTGAATGCCATAAAGTAAAGTATGAAATTCATGAACAATCCTCTCGGAATCACAAAAAGGTCTATTGAGGTAATGGCTAACCTGCCCGACTGTCTCTTGGGCACTGCGAGTTCGATTCTCGCATAGACCGCAAAGATTCATAAAAGATTTCGGTTCCGACTGTCTCTCGGAAAAGAAGTTTAAAATGAATCTGCAAAACTGGAAAGATAACGGTGGTTGTTTACCCGTCTTGGACGCGGGAGGTCGCAAGTTCGAATCTTGCTTTCCAGACAATATGTTCCATTAGCATAATGGTAAGTGCATTCGGCTTTCTACCGAACGACAAGGGTTCGATCCCCTTATGAAATAGCAATGATTTCGTAGCTCAAGTGGTTAGAGTATCGGTCTGATACACCGAAGGTTGAAGGTTCGAGTCCTTCCGGAATTACAGTAACTAATTGTTAATTGTTTCAGGAGAAAAAGTAAAAGTTTGTCGAGAGCAGAAGATCTTTACGCCAAACACAATAATACAGACAGGCTTTTCTTCTCTCCGGATTAATTAAAAGTTAAGACTATCATTTATAAATTTTTAGGTAAAAATAAAGTTTGTCAAGCGCAGAAGTTCTTATATCAAACAATTTTAGACAGACCTTATTTTTTTTATCTGATGGTTCGCCGAAGTGGAAGAGTCGGGGCGGTCTGCAAAACCGTTGTGTAAACTGAGTGGGTTTGAATCCCATAGCCATCTCAATGTAAAAACTATAGGAGATATAAGAATCTTTTATCATCTATAGCAAAGAATATCCTTTATTAATAAAAGAAAAAGGCTGTCGAGCGCAGAAGATCTTTAATCAAACATTCAATAAAGACAGACCTTTTCTTTTTTTCAAAGGAAAAATGAGGAATTACTTATTATTCATTACTAATTGCTCATAAAAATCCGGAAGTACGCCGAAGTTGGAGAGTCGGGGCAGACTGACATGAGGAACGAATTGAATGATTCCATAAAAAATGAATGTAATAGAGTTAAAATCTGTTGCTTCATAGTTGAGTAGGTTCGAATCCTGCTACTTCCACCCAGCCACTGATAATGTAATGGCAGCATGCAGGAAATGTACTCTTGTTGTTCAGGTTCGATTCCTGGTCAGTGGGTTAACGCTCTATTCGTCTAACGGTGAGGACGCCTGCCTTTCGAGCAGAAAACAAGGGTTCGATTCCCTTATAGAGTACTGGATGTGAATAACTGGTCAATATTGAATTGATATAATACCATGAAAGTTCAGATTTTTTTTAAAAATTGGCCAGTTACCATTCACACAAAAAAAATGAAGAAAAGAGAAAAGGTCTGTCAAGAGCAGAAGATCTTTAGTCAATAAAAATAGACAGACTTTTACTTTTTTAAAAACAAAATACATTAGGAAATGAGAAAGGTTTGTCAAGCACAGAAGATCTTTACAAATACTAGCAGGCATACTTTATAAACAGACAGAGCTTTCTCAAACCTAAACACAATATGATAGCAATGAATAATGAGCAATAAGTAATTAGCTGTACAAGAATTACTCATTACCAATTATTCATCACTCATAAAAACCTGCGGGAATGGTGGAATGGCAGACACTCTTGATTTAGGATCAAGCTTTTGAGGGTTCGAGTCCCTCTTCCCGTACTAAAACATAAATGATAAGCAATGAGCAATAAGTAATGATATAGGGTGAAAATTACTCATTACCAATTACTCATTGCTTATAAAATCCGGAAGAGTGGTGTAGAAGGTCTGCACGTTAGTCTGAAAAACTAAAGGTACAGGTTCAATTCCTGTCTGTTCCACAAAAATATGAATGATAAGTAATCTGCAATGAGTAATCATTGATACCTGACTAGTTTCTAGCATTACTCATTACCAATTACTTATTACTCATTAATTTAAATACTGATTCATAGTGTAATAGGCAGCACACAAGATTTTGATTCTTGGAGTTTAGGTTCGGGTCCTAATGAATTAACAATTTACTCTGATAGTGTAATGGCAGCATCTCAGTCTCCCAAACTGATGGTATTGGTTCGGGTCCGCTTCAGAGTGCAAAAAATAGAAATTAGAAATTAAGTTAGAAATGATGACAGCTAGTGATCATTTATCAATTATCAACAATCATTTATGAATTAAAACATGTAGAAAAAATGGAAACGCAACAACAAACATGGCAGAATATGAATGGAAAATTTTTCCACAACTCTATCACACAGCTGGTAGAAGAAGCCATCATCCGCGAACAGGCAAACGGACACCGTCTGAAAGTATGTGTGGGATCAGATTCCCATGTATATGGAGATGCCATCAATTATGCTACGGCAGTAGTATTTATTCGCGAGGGAAAAGGAGCGTTTACCTTTATCAGAAAAGAAAGAGAAATACAGAGTATCAGTATCAAAGAGCGAATGCTGAATGAAGTCAATAAATCTGTTGAAATTGCATACGCGATCTGCTCTGTGTTGGATGCTTATGGTGTGGAAATGGAGGTACACGCAGACATTAATACCGACCCGGATTTTAAATCCAATGTAGCATTAAAAGATGCAATGGGATATATTCTGGGAATGGGATATGTGTTCAAAGCAAAACCTTTTGCCTTTGCAAGTTCCAACTGTGCTGATATGATGGTGTAAAGAGAAAAGAAGCCAGAGGCTGGAAGCTGGAAGTTTTAGCAGTACAATATTACTTTCAATATCCGGTTTCTAACCCAAAAACAAAACAATGAAAACGACAAAAAGACTATTATTTCTGGATGATATAAGATATCCGATTGAGGCGTATCATTATACCAGACAGGATATTTTCCTCAGAAACGACTGGCATATTGTTCGGAATTACGAACAGTTTGTCAACAGGATTTTGGAAAAAGGACTTCCGGAAATGATTTCTTTTGACCACGATTTGGCTGATTTGGAGCAACATTCTCAGGAATTTGTCGAAAAGACAGGATATGACTGCGCCAAATGGCTGATAGAATATTGTATGGACAATTATCTTGATCTTCCACAATTCTATAGTCACTCTATGAACCCTGTAGGAAAGGAAAATATTATCAGCCTTTTAAAAAAACTTTAAAAAATTGTAATGGACATTTTTAGATATATTCAGGATATAAAAACACATCTGAAACTCACATTTGATGAGGTAGACGGATGGTTTAAAAAAGATAAAGAAACGTTGAATCATCAGCCTTCAAACGGAGGCTGGACGATTCAGCAGATTTTAGAACATATTTATCTTACGAATTTTTACTTGCTGATCCTTATTGAAAAAGGTTCCAAAAAAGCAATGAAAAATTCTTTGAATCTTGACCTTGAATCTGAAATGAAAAATTACAGTTTCAATAAAGAAAACTTTGACAGAGTAGGTGAACATGGCGCTTTTGAATGGATAAGACCGGAACATATGGAACCGAAAGGGGAAATGAGCCCGGATGAAATCAGAAGCCTGATTACTCAGCAATATCTTCAGTGTCTACACTATCTGGAAGTAATGAAAAATGGTGAAGGTTTATTGTATAAAACAACAATGACGGTGAATGAACTGGGGAAAATTAATGTATACGAATATATTTATTTTCTGTCACTCCATGCTCAAAGGCACATTACCCAGATGAAAAATAATGAATTGGATGTTAAAATAATTCATTAAAAAAAAATTAAAATGAAAAAAATAAGTACATTATTCAAAAAAGATATAAATAATTTAGGAAGAGTTATTGACGAAATTAATCCTGAAAACAATTGGGTTTTTGACGGAAAAGCTATTGCTACACAAAAATTTGATGGTTCTGCATGTGCAGTGATCAACGGTAAATTATATAAAAGATACGATGCCAAGAAAGGAAAAATAGCTCCTGAAGGTGCAATTGCATGCCAGGAAGCAGATTTTATTACCGGTCATCATCCACATTGGTTAGCGTGTGATATTGATAAAAAAGAAGATAAATACTTTTGGGAAGGTTTCACTGCTTTAGCTGAGTTAGGCAAGGTGGAAGATGGAACATACGAACTTATTGGTGAGAAAGTACGAGGAAATCCTGAAAATATTAAAGGTCATTTATTAGTAAAACATGGAAATCATATTCTCAGTTTAAAAAGTTTGGATTTTGAATGGATCAAAAACTTTTTAAGTGATCCTGAGAATAATATGGAAGGTATTGTTTTCCACCATATCGCTGATAATCGTATGTGTAAGATCAGGAAGTCTGATTTTGGTGTACGTAGAAAGGAAGTAAAAGAACTTATCGTTTAAAATAAAGATTAAGGTTTCGGTAATTCATTTACCGAAACTTTTTTATGTATAAAACCGTAAAAGCTATTCCATCTTCCACCTTAACAATTAAATTATAAACAAGTGAAAACAACAGAAAATATATTAATAGTAGACCTTGAAGCAACATGTTGGGAAAACCGACCGCCAAGAGGTCAGGAGAGTGAGATCATCGAAATCGGGGTATGCATCATGAATGCAAAAACCGGTAAGATCTCCAAAAATGAAGGGATTTTAATAAAACCACAACATTCAAAAGTAAGTCCGTTTTGTACGGAGCTTACTACCCTTACCCAGAATATGCTGGATAATGAAGGAATCATGCTGGATGATGCATTCGATATTCTGAGAGCAGAATATGATTCAGAAGAACTTACGTGGGCCAGCTATGGAAATTACGATCTGAATATGCTTCAGAATCAGGCAAGAAGATTCTACACAGATTATCCTATGAGTGATGATCATATCAATGTGAAAACATTATTCGGAGAAATTCATCCTACCATCAGGAAAAGTGTTGGGATGAACAGAGCTTTGGGCGAATTGGGAATGACCTTAGAGGGTACCCACCACAGAGGAGTGGACGATGCCAAAAACATTGCAAAGATTCTGCATTGGTGTCTTCAAAAGTCCCGATAAAACTTTTAAAATTCATATATTTAAATATCTTGATTCTTAATATATGATTAAAGAATATAATGTGTTGGAGCATATCAGAATGCGGCCTGCAATGTATATAGGTTTTCTGAACCACTTAGGCTATAATGAATTAATAAGCTATTTTATTGAAGATTTTATTAAAGCAGAAATCTATGATATCACTTTCATCCTGAAAAAATATAATAGATTGGTTATGAAATGGATAAGTCCTGGAGAGACGCTTTTTAATACAGGAATTATAAAGAGTATTGATCAATATAAACAAAGAGAGTTTTATTTATCATTGGCAGGTATTATTGCACTGACGGAGTATTCTACAATTGAGATTAATGGTTTACCTATATTACAATCAGAAAAAGGGAATTTTGACATTTTGGACAGCATCAATTATATTAATGAAGAAGCAGCCTGTAGTTGGATGATTGATTTCATTCCTGATCAAGATATTTTTAAAGGTTTGATTTTGAGTTACAAGGTTTTGAATGATTTATTCAGAAGATTTTCCTTTTTGAATCCAAATATGAAAATAAGAAGTATTGATGAATCTGGAGATGAACAGCAGATTAATATTTTTCATTACCCAGATGGTTTAGCTGAGATCATAGATGATGAAGTACAAAAGAGATTGCCATATAATTCCTATTTTTTTACATTGAATTTTCGGAAAAAAACAGAATATTCATATTCGGTAGCATTTGCCTTTGCAGATTACCAGGTCTTTACACCTAAAATCAAGATGTACGCCAATTATAAAGAAACTATTTTGGGAGGATCTTTACTGGATGGAATTATACAAGGATTCAAGATGTTTTTGAAAGAGGAAGCCGTAAAGAGAAATATAAAATTAAATATAAGTACAACAAGACTTAAAAAATACCTGTTGCTTTATGCTTCTGTACAAGGAGAACTTACATTTTTGGGTTCAACAAGATGGAAGCTTGGAACTCCGAAAGTTCAGACGGAAATTAAGAACTTTATGTATGAAGAGCTAAAACTTTATTTTGCCAATAATGAAGATAAGGTAATTCATATCCTACAAATTTTACAGGATGAATAGTAAAAGGCTCCCTTTAATATGGGAGCTTTTTGTTGATAGTACTGACCATACTTTCACTGATTGTATTATATAATTCCCTCGGAATAGAATGCCCCATTCCTTCAATGAGGACAAACTCAGAACCTGGAATTGAATCTGCAATATCTTTTCCACAGGCAGGGTGAAAGATCAGATCATCTGTTCCATGAATAATCAAAGCCGGAGCAGTTATTTTTTTCAACATGTTAGGATCATACTGAAAAGAACCCATAGCCATAAGCTGGCGAACAATACCATTTTTTGTTCTGGAACGATGAAGCTCTTCTTTAAGCAAAACCTTTTCCTGATTCGGATCAAACAGATATCTTGAACCTGATATTTTTTCTGCAAAATGGAGTTTCTCTCTAAAATACGCTTCTCTGTGAAGAAAAGGATCTGCAGACACTTGGGTCATCATAGCCATTACTCCAGGATCTGGCTTGGGAAGAGTAGGATTCAAAGAGGTAGACATGATGATCGTCAATGATAAAACTCTTTCCGGATAATATGAACCTAAAAGCTGTGCAATAATTCCTCCCATAGAACGTCCTGCTATATGAGCTTTCTCAATTTTTAAGTAATCCAGTAAACCAATAACATCATTTGCCATGTCCATCAATGAATAGGGAATACCTTCCTTACTCAATATAGCAAAGGTTTCTTCAATTCCTTTACCAGAAGGGATTTCTTTCTTTGTATTAAAAACAGAACTTCCTGAATCCCTGTTATCAAAACGAATCACTTTGAAACCTTTTTTCACCAGAAGATCACAAAACTCCTTATCCCAACGGATCATCTGACTTCCTAATCCGGAGATCAGAACTAAATTTTGGGAATTTCCTTCACCAAGAATTTCGTAGCATAAGTCTATATCTTTTATGCGGATTGTTTTCATGGCGATTAATATAATTCTATGGTACTTTCTGAGATCAATTGTTGCTCAGCTTTCTGTATTTCCTGACGATAGTTGATATATTCATTATTCTGATCAGGGACAATCATGGCAAATTCAAAAGTAAAGACATCACTTCCGGATTCAGTCCATTCCTTCTGTAATTGTGCATGGGTAAACGATCCACCGTTTAAAAGGAACTGCATCTTATTCACCAGCGCTTCAAGATTTAAAGAAGCCTGTATAAACTTTTTCCCATTCAAGGTATTGGTAACAGCAAGAACTCCCATTGTTGTTTTGTGATCCTTTGCCTTTTCCCGAAGCTGTTTTTTTAATGTATTTTTCATGTTTTCATTATTGTATATTTCCTCCTAAATCAAATAGAAATTCGGTTACTGTTTTTAAAGATTTGCCCTTTTTGGAAGGAATAATATCTTTGGTAAGATGCTCTGCACTTAGTTTAGCCTCTTCAAATATCTTTTTACCACCAGGTGTAATGACCACATAGCTTACACGCGCATCTCTTTCATTGGTTTCTCTTGTTACCAACCCTATTTTTTCCAGTGGGTTCAGTAATCGTGTTACTCCTGACGCCGTAAGACCTATTTTTTCAGCAAGGTCTATTCTTCGCATCCTGCTCTCAGAAGAAGAATTCAGAATGTAAAGAATAACAAAGTCATTGAATCCCAGACCATGAACGCTCAGGGAATCAAATTTTCGGGAAATAACTGACTGCAGTTTATTGATGTTTATTAAAAATAATAATTCGGTGCTTATCATTGAAAAGTATTTGAGTTATCAAGTATTTTTATTTTGCAAATATATAAAATTTAACGAATTGTAATCCTGATTTTTATATTTTAAATAAAATTAACGTATCTGTGCTATATAATGTTTTATTATGAGACATTATAAATTTTAAAAATAAGACACCAAATAATGTGTAAATATCAGGGTAGAGAGTCTTTAGCCACTTTTTTACCAATATATCTTTAAACAGGGAATTGTTTTTGCGATGTTAAAGTGATGATATTAGTTGTTTTATTAACTTAATATTTTGTTAAAAAATTCACTTTAATGGGATAATTTACTGTCTGTCAGTCATTTTTTTTTATTTTAGCTGATAAGAATGAATTTATGCTTATTGATGAGGATTTTAAGAGAAAATATTTAAACTGTAAATTAAAAGAGATGTTTCCTTTTCTTAAAAAGCTTACACCAAAAGATAAAAAAGAAGTCGTTGCTCAATAACCTGAAACAAATTTATACATCAAATTAGAAGCACATGAAAGAAAGACTTTATGAGATCCTTAATGAGGAAAAGATACATGAGATTATCCCTTTTTTAAAAGAGCTTAGTAATGAAGAAAGGAAAACACTGGTGCCATCTATAAAGAAAATGGACAGGGAGATCAGTAAAATTGTGATGACTAAAAACTCCTACCATACGGCAGGATCTGTGAATCAGCATTCCATTATTGATATTGCTTCATTTGTCTGCATGGATAAAAAGAATTTCGGTAAAAATTACTGGAGTCTTTTCCGTAACGCAGAACAGACCGAACAGATTCTGGAATGGGGCTGCCCGGAATGGTTTTCAGATTTTATCAATGAATCTGTAGAAGCTGAATTTACAGCATTTAACTATAAGGACATTTTAGGATGGACAGAAAAAGGCTATGTACAGCCCAAACCAGAGTTACTTGGACATCATCTGAGTAATTATCCGGCTGAACTGGACCGCCATCCCGAAACTCTTAATACCCACTTTTGGTATTTATGTGAATATCCTTCCAAATCTTTACCCTTCCGTAAAGAATGGTTTCCTATCGTTCAGAAGCTGATCGCAGAAAAAAAGATTGAAAGGAAAAGATTTTTGAAAGAATGCCTTCTGGCTTCCAACAGAAATTTTAATAAAAATGTCACAGGCTGGTTTATGGATGCATTTACCTCATTAAAGCCAACTGAAGAAGAACTGACTGAGCTGCAGGATGATTTACTCGCAGGGCTGGCTTCCTCCCAGTCAAAAGCTGTGAATACCATATTATCACATTTGAAAAAAATTGTGGGAGTTCCTGATTTTAAAAATGATGAATTTTCCCATTACCTTCCGAATCTTTTGAGCTCAGAAGTAAAAACAGTGGTTGTTTCCAGTCTGGTATTGACCGAAAAAATATTCCAGAGAAAGAAAATAGATCCCGAAATGTTGGGAATGGCTTTAAGTACGGCATTTGTGAGTAAAGATGATGGTATACAGTCAAAAGCAGCAAAGATCATTCTTAAATATATTCCGGCTTCAGAAAATATGATAGAGGCACTTTCCCATTATTCAGATAATATACTGACCAATGTACGTCCTCTTCTTGTAAAATATATTGAAGAAACACAGCCGGAACTGGTGGCAATAGCTTCGGAAAAATTATCTCTGACTCCAGATGAAAATGCAGTGAAAGTACTTCAGAACTTTGAAGATCTGATGTTTTATCTTCCTGTGGCCATGGATGATCCATACAGTCAGCATTGTGATATTGCCTTGGCTGGATTTATCCGTTTTGCCGGAGACGTAAATGCCGAATCCGTGAAATTAATAGAACCGGTATTTTTGAAAGCCTGTAAAACAATTTCGAAATGGGAAGTTCCTTATCTGAATGTTTTACTGTGTAATGCCATTATCAATTATGGCTTGGATCTAATGGAAAAATATCCTGTTCCGCTTAAAAACCTGGAAAAGATTTACCATAAGACTAAGGAAGAGGAAGCTGCAAGAGAAACTTATTCCAATTATCAGAAAAAACTGGGGCCGATTGAAGATGTCGGTGCAGATTGCCCTGCCAGAATAGCATTTAAAGAGCTGGCCATCTATGCTTATGAAAAAATAAAATCAGGAGATAAGATCCCGTTATTATTCACGGTTACCCATGCTCCATGTTGGGTTTCCCCAGTGACGCTGGTGGAAAGATTGGAAAGTTATCAGAATAATAATATTGAACCTCATCATCTGGATATTCAGCTGGCATTGCAGCGTTGTGCTTTAGATAATACTTCAGAAGCTATTGCAGAAACTGAAAAAAGATTAAAAGGAGAATATAAAGAACTCTTACTTTTCTTCTTTGGCAAAAATGCTAAGCCGGAAGGAAAATTTGAACACCCTTCATGGTGGATGACTGCAGGAATTACCCGTTCGCCGGAAACCGTGTTTGAAGAATTCAGCAGTTTCGGGTATGATGATATTCCTGTAGAATTCTTTTCAGGGGCTTACAAATGGAAGACCATCGATAATAAGAAAAACTCATACTATCCTGTAGAGCTGAAGATTGTTATTCCAAAATATCATCTTGCCAAAAGGAAAGAACCTTTATTCGTGGAATATTTCGTTGCTGAACAGAAAGAGCTTATCGAAATTCCTGCATTGATGCTTTGCTTTCCGAATACTCCGGCAAATGCTTTGGCAAAAGTAATCAAGCATTGCCTTTTCTTTTCAGGAATTGCTGAAGTTTATGAAAGAAGCCTGGTTTTGAATACAGCCAATGCACTTTATCAGATCAAAAAGCCATTAGACGAAATCGGGTACTTATTCTTAGGAACTATTTTCCTGGACAGCGATAAAGCCATTCGTGGTACAGCAGCTGAAATATGGCTGGAACATGTTTCTTCCCAAACGATGGATAATGCATGGTTAGGAAGAGTGATCGGTCTGCATGAAAAACTGGAATGGGCACCTGTTAAAAGATTGACGGATCTTATGCAGCATTATATGCTGAATGTGAGTAAGAATCATAATATTGCCCTGGAAGAATTGATTTCCAATATATTGCTTCAAATGGATGCTCCGGTTACCAATCTGAAAAAGATTCTGGAGATCTATCATGAAGTATTGGCTTTGAATCACTCAGAAGCTCATAAAGAGATCATCGGGAAACTCAATAGCTGGAAAGAAAATTCAAGTCTGAAAAAAATCTGCAGTCTTCTTCTGAAAAAATAAATCATGGAGGGAACGCTTATTTACAACTATTCAGGAACGTCCTCTTTAGTTAGGAGAGATGTGCTTGAAGAATTGTTTCTCGCCAAATACAGTGAGATACATAAAAATACCGATGCTCCATGTTTTTTCTGGGGAAATGTCGGGCAGCCCTTTATTTTAGCACGTTGTCTTATTACACTGTCTAATATTGTAAAATCGAGCTTTAATCTGTCTCCGTTTCAAATGGCACTTCTTAAAGATCCGATCGTAACAGCGGGAAATCAAAGATTACGCTTTGAAGGTTTTTCTCACTGTGCCGGAGTTTACGCAAGAGTTGACATATTGCCTGAAGGTCTGGAAGGAGAATTTCTGGAAAACGGGACTACGATTGTAGATTTTAACCAGCCTATGATAACCGCTCTGGGAAGCATCCGTCCGAATGAAAAAATTATGCTTTCCGTGGGAAAAAAAGAAGTGGGCCTGTATAAAGAAGAAGAGAAAGTAATAGAAAGAAAAGTTCCTTTACCCACAAAATGGATTAAAGGATTGGGAACGGTTCAGGTTTATTTATCGGAATCTGAAAAACGTCATACTTTCAATAAAATTCAGACCCAACAACTATTCCGCGGGATGCCGAAAGGAGTGATAAAGTCAGATTATTATTTGATTGTGAGAGGGAATAAACCCATTTTTTCTCCGGTAAAGTCAGCGGATGCAGTTTGCATAGGTGGACTTCACAGACTTCGTCTTTTAGAACCTCTGCTTCCTTATATTGATTCTATGCAGGTTTTTTCTCATTCTAATATGCAGTCTACAACATGGCAGCTTTATATGGGACCTATCAGATTTTGTTTTTCTTTATCCAGAGAATGCTGGAGAGGTTTCTCAGGAGAAGGAGCTGTCCTGGAAAATCTGATTTCTGAGGTTTCTGATGAGTGGATTGATGCTTTAGATAAGTATGCCTATGCCAATCAATCTTTTAATCCAGATATGCTTGCTCTGGAAGAGAATCTGAGTTTCAACAAAACTGATACTATTACAGGAAGACTCGCTGCAATGGGATTGTTGGGGTATGACCTTGATGATCATGAATTTTTCTACCGCCGGCTTCCTTTTAAGTTAAGCCGCATTATCGGACTCAATCCCCGCATAAAAAATGCCGATAAGTTGATAGAAAACGGAAAAGTAGAAATTTTAAACAATAATAAAGCAAGAACAGAAGCCAGAGTAGAAGGAACCGGTGTACATCATACGGTAATTATTGAAGAAGAAAAAGAACGCTGTACCTGTGAATGGTTCAGTAAATATCAGGGTAAAAGAGGACCCTGTAAACACGTGTTGGCGGTGAAGAAACTGATAAAAACAGGTGAAACTTTTTCTATCTGATTTTATTATTTTGCTGACAGTCAAAGAGACGCAAAAAATTTTGTTTAATAAGAATTCAATTTCGTTCCCTTTAAATCTTTGTTTTTTTTTGCGCCTCTGTGTTATATCAGTATCTAACAGTTTTTATATCAATTTTTTACAGAGTTCATCCATTCTTCATAGCTAAGTACACCTAATTCCGGTTTGCTTTCCCCATCAAGAATGGAAATAAACTCAAGTTGGTTTCCATCCGGATCATTGAAATAAATGGCCAATGCAGGCATCCATGCAAATACCATTGGTTCAACACTTCCATTTTTCAGGAAATTATAAGGCTTTAAATCTTTATTTTCTAAAAATTCTACTGAATAGTTTAAAATATCTTCTTTACTACTGGAAAAAGCAAAATGTCTGGTTTGAAGGTTCTCCTTCTGTTCCCATAATCCTAACATAAATTCTTTCCCTTCTCCAACCCATAAAAAAGCAATAGGCCTGGTTTCATCTCTGTGAGCCAGTTTCAATCCTAACACTTCCGTATAAAATTGTATTGCATTTTCCAGATTGCTCACCTGAACATGGGTCTCATATATTCCTTTAATCATAGCTTAATTTTAATAGCAAATCTAGAAAACCCTCATTAGAAAACGTAACATTGCCTATTTCTTTAAGTGAAATGAATGATAGAAGGATTTTATAATTATGAATTATAAGTTATAAATGATGAATGATGAATGATGAATGATGAATGATGAATTAGATTGTTATCAAATATCAATAATTGTTTTCAATATTAATTCAATAGCGGTGGGCTTTAGCCCGCCTTATAAATGCCCCATTCATACGGCTTTAGCCAAAACTTAAAATCTCTAAAGAAATCTATTCGCAATAAAAAATTAAAAAAAAAGAAGAAAAATTTTCTACGCAAAAAGGTTGCGTAATACTGTTTTTACTTTGCATCAGAAATCAGAGAGGAAGTATCAATTCTTCCCAATGTTTAACAAAAAACAGTAACCATGAAATTTAATTTTTTAAAAAAAGAAACTAAAGTAGTATTGAACTACGAAGGTGCAAAAGCATATGCGATGACACCTGCAGAAGAATTGTATAGTGCTGTTGTTACAACAGGACTGTCAGATGCCAACTATGAAAAAGGAAATGACAGATTGGAAAGAATCCAGTCTCTGATCAAAAAAAATGATCCGGAATTTGTGGCAAAATTGGCGGTATACGCAAGAAAAGATATGTATTTGCGTTCCATTCCATTGGTGTTGACAATTGAACTGGCTAAACAGACTTCCGGTACGGATCTGGTAAGCAAAACAGTAGAAGGTGTCGTTCAGAGAGCTGATGAAATCACAGAATTGCTGGCGTACTATCAACTTGCGAATAAAAGAACAGATACGAAAAAGCTGAATAAACTGTCAAAGCAGATTCAGAAAGGTCTGGTGAGATCATTTAATAAATTTGATGAATACCAGTTTGCAAAATATAACAGAAAGGCTGAAGTTACCTTGAAAGACGCATTATTTCTGGTTCACCCGAAAGCTAAGGATGAAAGCCAGCAAGCTGTTTTCAATAAAATCGCCAATAACACATTGGAAACCCCATACACATGGGAAGTAGGGCTCTCCGTTTTGGGTCAGACAAAATTTGCTAATGACGCAGAAAGAAGATTAGCTTTCAAAAATAAATGGGAAGAACTGATCTTCAGCAATAAATTGGGGTATATGGCAACCATGAGAAACCTGAGAAATATCCTGGAAGCGGGCGTATCACCAGATGCGATGAATAAAGTATGCAGATATCTGTCAGATGAAGGAGCGGTATCCAATTCAAAACAGCTCCCATTCAGATTTCTTGCGGCTTACAGAGAATTAAAAACTATAGATTCTCCTTACTTGTCATCCGTATTGGAAGCATTGGAAGATGCTGTGGTAGTAAGTGCTAAAAATATCAAAGGCTTTGGTTTTGATACTTCGGTAGTGATCGCTGCGGATGTGTCCGGTTCTATGCAGAAAGCAGTTTCCAATAAAAGTAAAATTTTGCTGTATGATATCGGTTTGCTGATGTCGATGATCCTTCAGTCACAGTGTAAAAACGTGGTGACAGGTATTTTCGGTGATCGTTGGCTGAGAGTTCCCATGCCTAAAAACGGTATTTTAAGAAATGTAGACGCTTTCTACAAACGCGAAGGTGAAGTAGGATATTCTACGAATGGTTATCTCGTTATTGAAGATCTGATCAAAAGAGGTGAAATAGTGAACAAAGTAATGCTATTCACCGATACTCAGATGTGGGACAGCACTGGAAACAGAAAATCTTTTGAAGACCTGTGGAACAGATATAAAATGATCGCACCCAATGCAAAGCTGTATATCTTTGATCTGGCAGGTTATGGCAGACAGCCGATTGATATCAGAAAGAATGATGTACATCTTATAGCTGGCTGGTCAGATAAAATTTTCGAAGTGCTGAACGCGTTGGAAGACAAAAAATCAGCTGTAGAAATGATTCATAAAGTAGTGCTGTAACAGGCACTGCTTTTAAAAATAATAATTGATAACCATCAAAACAATCAATATTACAAAAGGGAAAATGGGAAAGTCTATTTCTCAGAATATACAGAATCCAATATTGAAGATGTTGAAAATATAAAAATTGTTGCAGAAGTAGAAGAATCTGAACTCAAAGCTGAGTTAGAAAAAGTAATCACGCAACAATCAATTTAAAAAACAGAATAGTCTCTGTTCTAAAAACGTTGAATTGTAAATATCCAGAGAAAATTTCAAAACAATTGGCTGGAATTAAAGAATGACATAGGAAATGGAGGTGTTAAGAAAATAAACTATGCGAACGTTAAGAAAATTCTATTGTTTGAAGCGCGACACAGAAATTGAAACGAAGAAGTAATATTACATTCGCGCAAGTTTTAGAATTTTTAGAGAGTGTAGATTATTTTTAGCCGGAATTTCCAAGTCTTGAATTTTTGGTTCTTTTGCTTCAAGGCAAAACGAACAAATATTTAAATAAAAATAAAACTGCTTAAAAATTATGGGAAATTTATTTTACCGAATTGAACAGGATCTTAAAGAGGGAAGAAAGAAAAAAGCATGCAATAGACTAAGAAATATGATCAATCAGTTTCCCAATGATCTTTCCCTAAGAAAAAAATTAGGACAGATTTATTTTGAAGCTGGATTTCTTGATGAAGCGGGAAAATTCTGGATTCTGTCTGCTCCTGAAAATAATGAAATGGAAAATGCGGTAGAGTTGTACAGGAAATCTTTAAGCAATTCAGGAAATGCAATTTTAAAAGATATTGTTTTTAGAGGAGATAGAGATTTGCTTGATGAGCATGCAAAGAAAGTAATCATAGAGCTTGAGCAAGATAGCCTTAAAGCAACCAAGCAAATTCCTGTTTTTAAAGCTAAAACGAGAGAAAAAGAAAAGTATCAGGAACATCATACAGGTTTTCTAAGCAAGATTGGAATCTTTTTATTGATTGGATTTATTATTTTACTTCCGGTTTTAGGGATTTTTAAATTGTTGGAATTGATCTCATCATTATTTTCCCAATAAAAATAAACTACGTAAAAAGATTGCGTACATACAATATAATTTTGCAGTGTTAAATAATACCAGTGCCGTTAGAAAGACATTCTTCGATTCTAAACTGACAGAGTCTTTCGACAGATTGCCCGGTAGCTATAACCAATGCCGTAGATAAGAGTTTCATCGTCAACTTCCAATTGAATATCATTTACTCTTATTATTTAATTGCTTGGTTTTTAATAAAAATAGAACTGCGTAAAAAGAATGCGCACTAACAATATAAATTTGTAAAAATTAAAACTAATAACAATGAATAACCATAAACCAAATCTAAAAGAAGCACTGTATTGAGGTTAATACTCAATACTTATGAAAAAAACAAAGATAGTAAGAAAGAAATTCGGATTCAATGAATATGGATTGATTGACTTTCCAAAGAAAATTTCCGGTGTACAGATTTCAAGAATCTTGTACGGGAATGAAATGGGTTGTTCGTACTGTTTTCCACATGGTTATGATGTGATGAATGCAAAGTACACAAAATTCCAGAGAAACTGGAAGAAATATAGAAAAACCCAATGGAAAAAATAATATCAGGTGCCGTTTTGGAGTCATACTTCGAGTTAAGTCTTCAGATGTAGGTTCAATTCCTGCTATTCCTGTTGTAAACGGAATGTAGCTCAAAAGATAGAGCAGAAGAAAAAGAAAAGATTCCGCCGTTTTGCCCTGATACTATAAAAAAGTGTAGTAGACATATGAATAAATAAAAAAATAAAAATCAAGTGTCGTTTTAGAATCATACTTCGAGATTGAGTAAACATTGGGTCGCAGGTTCGAATCCTGCCTTTTCCCTCGAAAAGGAGAGGTAGCTCAGCAGGTAGAGCAAATGCACGGAAGATTCTGAGAATTTTACCTTGATTATATAAAGAGTGCCGTAGAGAAGACCTACTTCGGTTTAATTTGGTTCGACTCCAGAAGGTCATGGAAATGATCTTGTACAAGTCTTTTCGAATCTTGCCTCTTTTTATTTAAAAAAACAAACAAGTGCCGTAGAAAAATGTTACTTCGCTCATCACGACGGGGTCACGGGTTCGAGTCCCGTCTCTTCCACAGCAAAAAAACACGATGTATATAGGAAGGGGAGCTCAGTTGGTTAGAGCACGACTGCATTTTTCGGATGTTGCCTTGTTTTCATAAAATCAGAAGCCGGAAGTGGGACGTTGAAAGATATCTTTGTATTATAATTTTCTATAGAGTCGGAGGAATCTCAGACTTGCCATCTTTCTTCTTCCCACTTCCAGCTTCTTTATAGTACTATTATGAAGTGTCGTTAGGAAAAAATTCATCGTAACACAATTAAGGGAGGAATAGCGAAGCCGGTCATTCCGGCAAGGTTATCCGGTTCGACTCCGGCAAACGTACAGCCCTGTTTTTTCCTTATCATTACCTTTATAAAATGCCGGTAAATTATTTACCGGCACTTTTCATTGTATCAAGTTCTTCTTCAAACATGAGCTTCCATTTTGAAAGAGTCGTTCTGCTTATTTTATATTTTCTGGACATATAGCTTGTAGAGTGACCGTGCTTTTTCTGATACTGAAGCAGTTTTAGCATAGTCTGCCTGTCATAGGTTTTGAGTTTTTGATTTTCTCTGGACTGCTTGAACAGCTTTTCATTGAACTTCAAAACATCCTCACTGGTATTAAGTTTTTCAAGAAGTTCTTTGATTTTCGGATCCTTTAGCTTTTCCGGATATTCCATCTTTAGCATATCCTGATAAATTTTTTTGTAATTGGGGCGCATGTCTTATCTGTTTATCCGTTTACATTATCGCTCTTCTGAAGCCATCTGTGAAGGGTACTTTTCGGAATAGAATACTCTTTAATGACTTCACTTTGGGTCATTTCACCGGAAAGAATTCTCTTCATAATAAAATCTTTAATTTCCTGAGTGTAAATATTTTTCCTGAAATAAGGCGTTTTTTCAGATTTCTGCTGGTTTTTGTTGATGGCAGAAGGCGGTGCATATAAAATTAAATGTGAGCTGTAAAGTCTGAAAAAATCATATTCCAATAATTTGCTCCATCTTAAAAGAAGATCTGTATCCATCGATTTGCTGTTATACATTACCTCGATTGCCTCTTCATCTTTGCTTAAAAATTTGCATATCCTTTCTATTGTTATTTCATTTTCATCTACCCTTTCCTTAATAAATTTCCCAATATGGATTTCTTTATATAACATTTTTATTGAATATTATTCTTTTGTTTAAACTTATGTATCAAAAAAACGAAAATAGAATCCATATATTATTTATGTGGTAGGAAATAACTCACTTCAATTTGAAATTGATAAGAAATAGAAATTATGATGTAAGAATGTTAAATTGCGTTTAATAAGACGAGGAGTCTTAAAAAAACAGATTAGTAATTTACCAAATATCATAAAAAACAGGTGAGTAGGAGTCACCTTAATGTATTTGAGATATATTCTTTATTTTCAATGGTTTCTTCTTCTTCTCTTTCAAACTTCTCTTCCTGCCATTTGTGTAAATAATATATGACCTATTAAGGTTTTTATGCAATTCTATGAGTTGAAGCTGCAGATAAATTGATATACAGCTTTTTACGCGTTGAATTTTTTAATGAGTACCAAATAATTGCTTATTCGCTTTCAAATGTAAACAAAAATAAGAAGTAAAAAGAGATAGAAATGTAAAAATCATACTTTATCTATTTATTTTAATTAAAATTAACATATTATAACAGTTAATGTGTGAATTGCTTACAGCTGATGGGCTTCATTATAGAAAAATGATAAAAAGAAAAATTGTATTCCATACCTTTGCAAATCAATGAAAAATACTATAAGCTTATTCGATTTTTCGAAGAAAATAAATTATAAAAATGAACTGCTGGCCGGTTTTACGGTAGCGATGACGATGATCCCTGAATCTCTTTCGTTTGCTATTCTTGCCGGTTTGTCTCCTCTTACAGGGCTTTATGCAGCTTTTATGATGGGATTGGTAACCGCCGTTCTGGGAGGACGTCCCGGTATGGTTTCCGGTGGAGCTGGTGCAACCATCGTTGTATTGATTGCTCTGATACAATCTCATGGCGTAGAATATCTTTTTGCTACTGTAGCACTGGCCGGAATACTTCAAATGCTGGTAGGAATCTTTAAACTGGGAAAATTTGTGAGATTGATTCCGCAACCGGTTATGTATGGATTCCTGAACGGATTGGCCATTATTATCTTTATGGCGCAGGTGGAGCAGTTTAAAATTACAGACAGCAGCGGAGCCGTAAGCTGGCTGCAGGGAATGTCTTTGTATATAATGGCTGGTTTAACTGCCCTGACAATTGCCGTAGTCTACTTTTTTCCAAAAATAACGAAAACAGTTCCAGCCTCGCTTGTGGCGATCATCATTGTCTTTGCTGTAGTTCTTGGATTTAATATTCCAACCAAAACAGTAGCAGATATTGCTCATATCAGTGGAAACCTTCCAAGTTTTCATATTCCGAAAATCCCTTTTTCACTGGAAACTTTACAGGTCATTTTTCCATATGCCTTAATTATGGCTGGAGTAGGCCTTATTGAATCTCTTCTGACATTATCCATGGTGGATGAAATCACCAATACAAAAGGAAGTGCCAATAAAGAATCTGTAGCTCAGGGATTAGCCAATATTACGAACGGTTTCTTTGGAGGAATGGGAGGCTGTGCAATGGTGGCACAAACTTTAGTGAATCTTAATGCAGGTTCCAGAGCAAGATTATCGGGAATAATAGCATCACTTCTAATTTTAATAATCATTTTGTGTGGAGCGCCTGTCATTGAGAAAATTCCTATGGCTGCTTTAGTAGGAGTCATGATGATGGTGGCAATCAGTACTTTTCAGTGGGTGTCTATCAGGATTGTTAATAAAATGCCGAAATCAGATATCTTCGTAGGAATTACTGTAGCATTGATTACTGTAATTTTACATAACCTGGCATTGGCAGTGTTAGTTGGAGTTATCATCTCTGCGCTGGTTTTTGCATGGGATAATGCCAAAAGAATACGGGCAAGAAAGTATATAGATGAAAACGGGGTGAAGTATTACGAAATATACGGACCGTTGTTTTTCGGTTCTGTAACAGCATTTACAGATAAGTTTGATCCAATGAATGATCCTGATCAAGTGGTTGTGGATTTTAAAGAAAGCCGTATTGTGGATATGAGTGCTATAGAAGCTTTAGGCAAATTATCTAAACGGTATAAAGAACAAAATAAAACAGTACACTTACGACATCTCAGTGAAGACTGTAGAAAAATATTGAAAAATGCAGAAGCTGTAGTAGAAGTTAATATCCAGGAGGATCCTACTTATAAGGTGATGCCGGAAAAATAAAGAAATTAAAATTGAATTTGTATCAATTATAAACCTCAATAACAAGACAAGGACTGTAAGAAAAAAATCTACAGTCCTTGCTTGTTTAGATGATTAATGTATCTGCAATAAAATCAGGCACTAAAGCATAGTGCGACAATTTCATGCTGATGGAAGCACGTCCGCTTGTCAGCGTTCTAAGATCAGAAATATACCCGAAAGTTGAAGCCAACGGAACTTCCGCTGCAAAAACTTTTCTTCCTGACCTTTCATCAATAGAAGTGATGATTCCCCTTCTTCTGTTGATATCTGCAGTGACAGCACCCGTATATTCTTCAATACTTTGAATCTCCACCTGCATGACTGGCTCCATAAGTTTGGGACTACATCCTTTGGCCGCAGCTTTGAATCCTTCTCTTGCCGCAATCTCAAAATCAAGCGCCGCAGAATCCTGAGCGTGGAAAGAACCGTCCAGAAGAGTAACCTTCATGTTTTCCAGAGGATATCCTTTTAAAGGTCCGTTTTCCATAGCTTCTCTGAATCCTTTTTCAACAGATGGAATAAATTCAGTGGGGATAACTCCTCCTTTGATCATATTGATAAATTCCAATCCTTGTTCATTATCATTTCCTGGCCCGATCTCAAAACTGATATCAGCGAACTGCCCGCTTCCTCCGTTCTGTTTGGAAAGTTTCTCTCTATGAACTTTGGTTGCTGTTAAAATCTCACGATAAGAAACTTTAGGTTTTCCCTGATTAACTTCAATACCGTGATTCAGGCGTATTTTTTCCAAAGTAACCTCAAGATGAAGCTCTCCCAGTCCACTCAATAAAGTTTCTCCGGTCTGTTTATCCCTTTCAACCACCAAAGAAGGATCTTCTTCCTGGATTTTTGCCAGCACCAAACCAAATGATTTCTCATCACCATTGGTTTTCGGCTCAATAGCCACCCTGATAACAGGAGTTGGGATCGTAATCGATTCCAGCAATATAGGCTTGTCTATAGAAGATAAAGAGTCTCCAGTTTTGGCATCTTTTATTCCTGTCAAAGCAACAATATCTCCCGCTTTAGCTTCTTCCAGTGATAACGTTTTGTCAGACTGCATTTGTAAAATCCTGGAAATCCTGAAACTTTCGCCCGTTCTTACATTCAGTAAAGTATCTCCGGATTTAATTTTTCCGGAATATACACGGAGCATAGCCAGTCTTCCCATATGCTTGTCAATCACAACTTTGAAGACAAGCCCTGAAAAAGAAACAGTTTCATTCCTTTCCAGTGTTATCGTTTCTTCTGTGTGAGGATCTCTTCCATGCAGGTCAGCAAGCTGATCAGGTGCCGGAAGATACGCTACAACCGCATCAAGAAGAGGCTGAATTCCCTTATTCTTAAAGGCAGAACCACATAGGACGGGAACGGCAGATCCTCTTCTGCAGACTCTTTGTACAGCTTCTGTAACCATTTCAACATTGATTGTATGTTCAGTATCCATGAAGATTTCAAAAAACGTCTCATCATATTCTGCCAGAGTTTCCAGTAATTTGATTCTGTATTCATCAGCTTCAGGCTGAGAGGTGGCTGGAATTTCCTTCTCTGCAATAGTTTCTCCATTTTCATCGGTCCAGTATAATGCTTTCATTTTGACAAGATCAATGACACCTTCAAAATGGCTTTCAGCTCCAATCGGGATTTGAAGAGCCAGAGGAACAGTACTTAGCTTCGTTCTTATCTCATGAAGAACGGCAAAGAAATCTGCACCAATTCTGTCCATTTTGTTGATGAAACAAATCTTGGAGGTTCCATGTTTTTCGGCCTGGAACCAAACATTTTCAGTCTGTGGCTGAACACCTGATGAAGCACAGAAAACTGCAACTACACTGTCCAGAACCCTTAAAGAACGCTCTACTTCTACTGCAAAATCAATGTGCCCCGGAGTATCAATAATGTTGATATTATAAACAGTATCATCTTTTTTCCATTGTGTTGAAACCGCAGCGGATGAAATGGTAATCCCTCTGTTTCTTTCCTGTATGTCTTTATCCATGGTGGTATTTCCGTCATCTACATTACCGATTTTATGAATAAGTCCTGTGTAATACAGAAGTCTTTCAGATAAAGTTGTTTTTCCCGCATCTACGTGTGCTATAATCCCTATATTTCGTGTGTTGTATTTCATTTTGTTTGATTTAAATTGTTGATTTTTAGATCTGTATTTGGAAAAGGTTCTGAAAAAAATAAACACAAAATACACTCCGGTCTCATGGAGCCGGTAAAAACATTTTTGTATTGTGTATCAAAGTGAAATTTTCAGAAATCTTAACAAATAACAGAAGTTGTGTGAATTGTTAAAATCTGAAATTAGGGCAGCAAAAAAGACCTATCCGAATAGACAGGTCTTCAATATTTTTTTTGGTATAAAAGATCTATAGAACTATTCAGATAAATATTCAGTGCTGCCAAAGAACACAGCTCTGACAGGATTACTTAAGTTTATAATATTTATCATTTTTGTTGACATTGTTGATTGTTAATCGGTTGCGAAATTATAATTTTTTTTTGATTTTCAAAGAATTTTTGAAAATATTTTTTGTGAACGGATATTAAACACTTTTTAAATCATCTTCTGAGAATCTTTCAAATTCATAGAATTTCATAAAAATATCTTAAAACAGATAACGAACGTAATGCTTTTATGATAAATATTTTATCTTTGGGAAGAATAGTATTGTAAACACTTTTTGATGATTAAAAAATTTTAAATCTTTTTCAAGAAGCTAAATAAAAACTTTTAACTTAAAACCTATTGAAAACAGATATCGACATCCATAATCACTGTCATTTTTCTTTTGACCTGTGGCTCACTTTAATCAAATCTCATCCTGAATTTAAAGCAAAAAGAGTTGAGCTGTTCTCCTCATTTTTTAACGTAGATAAACCGATAGAAGAAGTTGCGAAAACTGTAAAATATTACGATGATCTTTGCAATACTATTAATGAAGTGACTGGAGGGAATATAGACACTTTTGAAATTTATCTGATGATTCTTGGTTCTTTGGAGGTGGATATAAAGCAATTGAATAAAGAAAAACTTAATGAGTTTTACGGGAAAAGTGAAGATTTATTTCTGGAATACAGGCCGGTTGTGATTTTTGAGAATATCCATGATTTTTTTGAGGATATTAAAAATCAGGGAAAGACCATTAATATTCTGAGCAATACAGGATTTATCAAAGGAACAACCATGAGAAAATTTCTGATTCATGAAAACCTGGATCAGTATATAGATTTTCACATTTATTCTGATGAAATTAACTGTTCCAAACCGAACCCCCTTATTTTTCAGGAAGTGAAGAATAATATCAAAGATCAGGATTTGCCAATGCATCAGATTCTGCATATCGGAGACAATCCGTTCGCAGATTATGAAGGGGCAAAAAACTTCGGTTTCAGTGCACATTTACTTAAACACTAAAAATAAACATGAATAAAAGATACAGCTTACACCACATTCATTCGGCAGATGAGTTTACTTTCTCACCCGCGGAATACAGCTATTTCAAATATGGCGATAAGTCGTATGCTGAAAAATTTGCAAGAGAATTATTCGACGGATTTATTTCCGAAAACGAAGCGCTTTTAGGTACTGATAAAGAGATTGTAGTACTTCCAAGCCCTTATATGGCCATTCCTACGGCTTCTAATTTTTTATGTTTTTTCTTTAAAAAGCATCTGGATTTTTATCTGTTTCAAAAAGGGAAAAAGTCAAGTATTTTGTCAAAAATCAACCGTAATCATACCTATATCACAGATTATGGAAACCTCAATTTTGAAGACCGCAAAAATCTGATTGCGAATGATACTTATTATATCGATAAAGATTTTTTGAGAGGAAAACTTTGTATTTTTATAGACGATATAAAAATCACGGGAAGTCATGAATACACAGTCAACAGAATCCTGAACGAATATAGTGTAAAGGCAGACTTTATGTTCCTGTATTATGCTGAACTGATGAATTTTGACCTTGATCCTAAAATTGAAAACTTTTTTAACTATTACGCAGTAAAAAATGTAAATCATGTTGCAGAAGTGATGAATAAAGAGAGTTTTGAGTTCAATACAAGGATTGTAAAATATATTTTAGGTCTGGAATCAAGTAATTTTGACTATCTTACGTCTAAAGTAAAAAAAGAACAGATGGATTTGCTTTTGGAGCTGGCCATCAGCAACAATTATCATTTAATAAAAGAATACGAAAATAACATCAATACTTTAACACAAAAGGAATTATATTATGGCTATTAACTTACAAAAAGGACAAAGAGAAAATATTAACGCACCTAAATTTACTGTAGGTTTAGGATGGGATATCAATAATACTTCTACAGGAACAGGATTTGACCTTGATGCCTCTTTGTTTTTGCTTGGAGACGATAAGAAATTAGTTTCAGATAATCACTTTATTTTCTATAACAACCTTGAGTCTCCGGACAAATCGGTAATCCACACAGGAGATAATCTTACAGGTGAAGGAGCAGGAGATGATGAGCAGATCAAAATTGATCTTACCAAAATAGATGATGCCATCAAAGAAATTACAGTAGTGGTAACCATTCACGAAGCAGATTCAAGAAAACAAAACTTTGGACAGGTAAGAAATTCTTTCATCAGAATTTTCAATACAGATACGAATGAAGAGATCTTAAAATATGAATTAGATGAAGATTTCTCAATCGAAACTGCAGTAGAATTCGGAAGAATCTACAACAGAAACGGAGAATGGAAATTTGAGGCTGTAGGGGCAGGACAGAGAGAAGGCCTTGAGAAATTTGTATCAATTTATCAGAAGTAATTATGGACAATCAGGAAAATCAACCCATAGATCCACTAGGATCAATAGAACCTCTTAAAACTTTTGAACCTACTCCAATGGTTCCTCCAACTCCGGCTCAGCCTGTTCAGAATGCAGCGCCGGCGGTTCTTGTAGACAGAGAGGGAAATGTAAATCTGACACAACTGCAGTCAGAAGAACGTCAGAAATATGAAGTTCTTGCGAACTCTATTGATGAAGCCAATCCGGGCTCCATCGTGAACTTTGGAGCGGAACTTCAAAAAACATTAACTAACCAGAGTGACAGCTTTTTAGGAAATGTAAGAAGATCAAATTCCGGAGAAGTAGGAGGCCTTATCAATGATCTTTTGGTAGAGCTGAACTATGTAGATGTAGAAGAGCTTAACGGAAACAAAGTGAAAAGCTTCCTGAGCAAATTGCCATTCATGAAGAAGGTGATGACTCAGGTAGAGAACTTATTTGCAAAATACGATAAGATCATCAACAATATTGAGCAGATCTCTTATAAAGTAAACGCAGGAATTATCACTTCTACAAAAGATAATGCTGTACTTCAGACTATCTTTGAAAGCAACGTAAATTCTATCAAGCAGATTGAAGATCTTGTAATTGCCGGAAATATAAGAATGGAAAGAGCGGCAGTAGAGCTGGCTCAGATGGAAACTGCCCCTCAGAATTTTCAGGATTATCAGATTGCGGATAAAAGAGATTTCATTGCAAGATTAGACAGAAGAATGGCTGATCTTAAAGTGGTGCGTGTGATTATGATGCAGTCACTTCCGCAGATCAGACTGGTACAGAACAACAACGTTTCTATTGCTGAAAAAGCTCAAACGATTCTTACCACGACACTTCCTGTTTGGAAAAATCAGCTTTCATTGGCTGTAGCAATGTACAGACAGCAGCAGAATATTGAAATCCAGCAGAAAGTATCTTCTACTACAGAAGAAATCTTAAGAAAGAATGCAGAACGTCTTGGCCAGAATTCAATAAATGTTGCCAGAGCGAACGAGCAGACGATTGTATCTGTGGAAACATTGAAAGAAACAACATCAATGTTGATCAATACATTGAATGAGGTGAAACAAATCCAGAAACAGGGAGCAGATAACAGAAGAAAACTGGATCAGGATCTTCAGACATTGGAGCATGAACTAAAAGCGAATGTCAGAGGTTAATTTATAGGATACCAAGGTGGGGGATGATGCAGCAACCATATTGTCGCAAAGCAAAAGAAGATTAACAAAGCTTAAGCTTCTCGCTAATTTTTTTGAACATATTGACATCATATCAATTTACATCAAAACTGATATTATCCACAATCTGTTCCAGGAAAATACGGCTTTGGATTACAATAAACTGGAACTTTTCCACCTGCAGTATACTGACAGTCTCATAGAACTTCTTACTAAGATTAAAAAACAGAAGGAAAATGACATGCTGGCTGTTATCAATGAAATTAACATCAACAGTAAATATATTTCAGGTTTTGAAGAAAGACGGGTAGACAGTTTTGAGACTGACAGGAAAATGTACAGCGGTGTGTTTTCCCAACATTTGAAAACGGTATATAAAGACCTTACCGAAGATCGTTTTACGGCCAATTGGGAAAATGTACTGTATTTTCATAAAAAATATGCCCAGGAATTTTACAGAACAGAAGCAGATGAAACACTGCTGAAATCTGATTCTTTTCCTGCCTATCAGTATAAAGATTATTCCATTGAAAGAAAACTGTTGGGTAGGCTTAATATACAGGGATTTAAAGTACGTTTCGTATGTGGATACCTTATAGGAACCCATGATTATGAACTTTTTAAAATCTTTCAGTCTGATGATTATTTTATATTCAGTGTAGACGAAAAGAAATTGTATCTTTTTGACAAAGAATTGGATAAGCTGGATATTTCTGAAAATCAGTCTAATCAGAGCTCCATTATTGATCAGCTGAGAAATAAAAATGAACAGTTGGAAAACAGTATGAACGAAAGAAAACGTGCATTACCAGCTGAAGTGGAAGGTGTTTTAAAAGATTATATTAAAAACCTTGAAAATATGGATATTATGAGCAAAATATTTGATTTTGACGAAGAAACAAATATTCTGCGGGCGATGCTTAATTTGAATCTGAATAATAACTAAAACGAAATTTGTAAAGCAAAGAATACGCTTTTTTGCAAAAAGTATTTAACAACTAAACATAAAAAGATGGCTATCAACTTACAAAAAGGTCAGAGAATAAACCTTAAAAAAGAAAATGGAGCTGAGCTTTCTCAAGCTTGTGTGGGAATTAACTGGGGAGCAATTGAGAAAAAAGGATTTTTTGGAACTAAAAAAGAAGCAGTAGACTTAGATGGAAGCTGTATTTTATATGATTCAAACAAAAACGTTACTGAAGTAATCTATTTCGGAAACCTTAAATCCAGAAACGGATCTGTAAGACACAGCGGAGATGATCTTACCGGGGACGTAGATGGTGACGACGGATTGGATAATGAAGTAATCACTGTAGATTTCAGCCAATTGGAGCCTAATGTAGAACACGTTGCAATGGTACTGAACAGCTACAGAGGTCAGGATTTCGGAACCATTCCTTTTGCTTCTATCCGTATTTATGAAGGAACACCTACTAATGTGAGAGAAGTGTTTGCAAAATATGATATTGCCAATGATGCTTCTTTCAGAGGGCATGTTGCCATGGTAATGGGAGTGTTCTACAAGAGAAATGGAGAGTGGAAATTCAATGCAATAGGAGATCCTACTGCAGACAAAAAGCTGGAGCAGACGGTTCAGACAGTTCAGATGAATTATCTATAATCAATTGTCAATCAAAAGATAAATAAATTAGCAATATTTGTACTCTGTGCATCTATTGCTTTTATCATATAATAACATAACTCAAGTGGAACATCAAAGTATTTTAGAACTGCACCCAGGTCTGGTGTGGGGATTTGCAGTAACAGTCGTTATCATGCTGCTCCTGGACTTAGGGGTATTTAATAAAAAAAGTCATGAAGTCTCTTCCAAAGAAGCTACTATCTGGTCTATCGTATGGATCTCACTTTCAATGGTTTTTTCAGGAGTGGTGTATTGGGTATTCAATACCGATGGAAGTCCCGAAAGCCACGCTTTGGCAGTAGAGAAATTCACACAATACCAGGCTGCCTATTGGATTGAAAAGGCCCTGTCTGTGGATAACTTATTTGTATTTATCCTCGTTTTCGGTTTCTTTAAAGTTCCGAAATACCTTCATCATAAAGTTCTTTTCTGGGGAATTATCGGAGCATTGATCTTCAGAGCCATCTTCATCTTTGCTGGAGTAGGATTAATTAACCTGACTTACCTTCCTGAAATGAATATTTTTGGTAAAGCTGTACAAATCAATATCGTTATGGCGCTGTTCGGTTTATTTCTGGTATATGCTGGAATCAAATCCTGGGGCGATGGTGACGATGATGATGATGAAGATTACAGTAATACAGCAGGAGCAAGATTGATCAAAAGTTTCTGGAAAGTTTCTGACAACTATGATGGAGATAAATTTTTCACCATTCAGAACGGGATCAAAATGGCAACTCCTCTTTTAGTGGTAGTTGGTGTTATTGAATTTACAGACGTCCTTTTTGCAGTAGATTCCATTCCGGCGATCTTTGCAATTTCAAATGATCCATTTATCCTTTATACGTCAAATATCTTCGCGATTTTAGGATTAAGATCATTATACTTTCTATTGGCGAACTTTATCCATATGTTCAGCAAACTTCCTTACGGATTGGCGATTATCCTGTCATTTATTGGAGTTAAAATGCTTATCGCACCATGGATTCATATTCCGTCTCCGGTTTCTTTGGGGATTGTAGGAGGAGTATTGGTGATCTCTGTTCTTTTATCCATCATCTTCCCTGAAAAAGAAGAAGATAAGAAAGAAGAATTGGAAGAAAAATAATCTTATTTAAAAATATATTAAAAGCCTCTGGAATTCAATTCTGGAGGCTTTTTTGTTGGAAGAACGCAAAGGTGCAAAGAAGATGAAAATTATGCTGCTTTTTAAGACGCAAGAAAATCAAAGATTTTCAGCAAGGATAATTACTTATATTAATTATTCGCATTATTCAAAGCCATATTATTACCGGTATTAAATTTTATCGAAGATAAAATCCTTGCGCCTTAATATATTATTTTTATAAAAATTTCGCGCCTTTGCGTTTTCCAACATTTTACCAAATAATTTTTTTAAAAATAATACAGACAGACTGGTCTGTATGTTATTTTTTTTCATACATTTGTTCCAGAAAAGAAAAGCATATGAAATCTCCAAGAGAAAGAATAGTAGAAACAACCTTTGAATTGTTTGCAAAACAAGGGTACAATTCTACAGGAATCAACCAGATCATTTCCGAGGCAGAAGTAGCTAAAGCAAGCTTTTATCAATATTTTAAATCCAAAGAAGATCTATGTGTAGAATTTCTTAAGGTAAGACATGAATATTGGTTCAGTGAACTCAGTAATTTTTTATCAAAGGAAAAAGACCCGAAATCTAAAACAACCAAAGCTTTCGATTTTCTGGTATATATGAATAAAAAAGAAAATTTCCGTGGGTGCAGCTTCCTGAATATTTTATCAGAAATTCCAATGGATAATATTAAAATACTCAGCGTAATTCAATCTCATAAAGCTGATCTCAGAAACTTTTTTTTAGAATTACTGAATGATGATACTCTTTCCGATCATATTTATATGCTTTTTGAAAGCAGCATTATAGAAAGCCAGCTTTTCAAATCCAATGAATTAATTGAAAAATCAAAGAAAATAGCAACCAATTTAATACAATAAGTCATGGAACAAAAACACCCGCTTCCGCCCTTCACTCTTGAAACGGCACTGGAAAAAATTCAAATGGCAGAAGATGCCTGGAACAGTCAGGATCCTGAAAAGGTTTCCAAAGCATATACCATCGACAGCGAATGGAGAAACAGAGATACATTCGTGAATGGAAGAGAAAATATTATAGTATTTCTACAGAAAAAGTGGGGAAAAGAGCTTCATTATCATCTTAAAAAAGAATATTGGGCACACACAGACAACCGAATCGCTGTTCGTTTTGAATATGAATATCAGACTAAAGACGGAGAATGGTTCAGAGCTTATGGAAATGAGAACTGGGAATTTGATGAAAACGGGCTGATGGCGAAAAGATATGCAAGCATCAATGATCTGGCGATCAAAGAAGAAGAAAGAAAATTCAGATAAAATAATAAGAAATTATCTCAAAACTCAAATTATTTGGTTTTTGTCATTCTGACGAAGGAAGAATCTTAATAATAAACAATGATGTGAGATTCTTCACTACATTTCATTTCGTTCAGAATGACACTTCCAAGAAATACTTTTTTTAGATAAAATCTTTGTTTTGCATTCAAAAATTCATAACTCATCATTTATAATTCATCATTTGTTAACTGTTCTTCCCATGCAGCAGCTTATTAATCTTTCTCCTCGTCTGTACAGATACTTTATAAGCTTCATCACGTAATTTCTGTATTTTTCCTACAGGCTGAAAAAAGATCTTACTTTCAAAAGGATTGAATGAAAGCAGCTCATTACTACAATCACGGGAATCCAGCAATGAACCTTTAGTTATTTTTACCTCACCGATTTTAATGAAGGGAGAATTTTTCCATTCTACATTCAGTTTATTGACCGGTTGATCCTGAAGATCGTAACATAGCTGGATCAATATATCAGCAGAAAAATCATGAGTCTGCAGGTAATTTTTTAGTGAGTCTTTGATCTGCTGTTTTTTACCCGTATGTTTATCCACATTTTTAGGAGATAACTTTATTTTAATGATTTGATCTCCCAGTCGGTAAGCACCTACGGAATAATAATCAAAGGAGAGGATAAAATCGTTTCTTTTACCCATCAGCTTGATCATATTACGAATCATATCACCCGTCAATGCTGAAGGAATTACTTTAATTATCTGAAGCAGCATTGGAAACAGACTGCTCCATTTTTTGATGTAAAACTTATTAATAGCGGTAAACAATTTCAGAAAAGTAGATACAGAATTAATCGGGAACAACGGAAAATTCACCAATGGATAATTGGCAAGTAATCCACCGTTCTCATCCTTGATCTGCACGGCAAATCCATAAGCAGGAATATCCTTTTTAGAGTTTTTAATTTTCAGCTGAGCGTTGGAAAACCGGATGGTCAGATCAAATTTTTCCTTATCAAAAAAAGGCTGCAGTGATTCCGGAATATCCGGTTCAGTCCAGAATGTTCCTTTTGCTGCCGCATACGTTTTTGCATGGGCATTTCGGGTTGCATAATTGACGTCACTGATGGAAGAGGATTGTTCAACAAAATCCGCTATTGTTTTTTTATTGAGTTCCAGAAGTTTCTTTTCCTCCTCATTCAGTTCATCAAACTTCTTATTATATTTTAATGGATTTGGCATTTAGTTTTTAAAATTCAATTATAACGCCAAGTTTCGAAATCTGTGTTAAGTAAGTATTACAATTATTTGAACTTTGTGGAAAAGATGTTTAAAAATAAGGAAATGTAAGGCAATATGATTAGTAGATGTTAAAAAATAAGCTATTTAACTTGTTGATTATTAGTATCTAGTTTTTTTTAATAAGAATGAATTAAAAGCGTGTTGTTATGATAGGAAATGCTCCGGATTTTTAAACTTCCCTCATCGAGCTTCCATCTTCCAACTCTAAAAAGCCTTATCTTTGTAAAAAAATTATAATATGGGAGTAGCAGATATGTTATTTAAACGTAAAAAAGAATTGGCAGAAAAGAACCTGAAAGACGGTAAAGAATATATGGAAGAGTATGGTAAGAGAGAAAGCGTTGTGCAGTTACCAAGCGGCTTACAGTATGAAATCATTACAGAAGGAGATGGAGCAAAACCAGGTCCTAAGTCTACTGTAAAATGCCACTACCATGGAACTACCATTTCCGGAAAGGTATTTGACAGTTCTGTAAAAAGAGGTACACCTGCATCGTTCCCTTTAAACAGAGTAATTTCAGGTTGGACAGAAGCACTTCAGCTGATGCCGGTTGGCAGCAAATGGAGACTGATTATTCCTCCGCATTTAGCGTATGGAGATCAGGAAATCAGCAAAGAAATTGGTCCTAACAGTACCCTTGTTTTTGAAGTAGAATTGCTGGATATTAAATAATCCTTCTTAAAAATAGATTAAAAAATTACCTGAGATCAGGTAATTTTTTTTATTTATACTATATTCGTATTGATGAATTGTAAGATGGAGAAGAAAAAAGAAATGATAAGCTTACAATATATCCGGGCAGCACAAAATATGACTGTATGAAAAAACTTTTTTACCTATTTGCTTTTGCTGGCTTACTGGTGTCCTGTGTTTCCAAAAAAAATCAGGCAATCCAGCAGAATATTCTTACCCTTAAGGACAGCTACTGCAAAGCTCCCTTTAAATATAATTACAATAATAAACTTCCGTCTTATAATTCGGATTCTATTTTGACGGCCAATAAAGAACTCAGCGGAATGTTTACCGATCAGAGTATATTAATTTTAAATGCATTGGGTAATCTTAATGATGTTCACAAAATCATCGAACTGAAAAAAGATTCTTCCCTCACTTCACAGGTGAAAATACTGCAGCTTAAAACCAAAATCAACAGCAGAATTACCATTGCTTTAACAGAGCTGGATGCAGTGGCTGCAGAATTTGATTGTGAAGGAGAAAGAGTAGCTCAGATCGGAAGTTATGTGGACAACCTGAATGCCTCAAGAAACAATAAACTGATTTTATATTCTATCATTGCCGGAGCAGCCTCGTCCATTGCCGGAGGAATCGTGAAAAGTGATGGCTGGGATAATGCAATAGGTATCGGAGGAGGTATTTTAGGAGCAGGGTTTGGGTTGGCAACCCTTAATCCCAAGGGAAAAAAAGTAGAATTTATCCATCAGAGAAATCTTTTAAGGGATATCTGGAAAGAAAAGCTGGAATCTCCCAACTTTCCACCTTTTATCTGGTATATGTATACTGAGAAAAAGTTTTCCAACAAAGAAGAGTATTCTATTATAGGAAATATGAAACAGAGATGGCTTCATTACCAGTTTGATGATGAAAAAGAAGCTGCGGATAAATCTGTTATCTTCAGCGACGGAGGATTTTACAGAGCAGATGATCTCAATAACCGCGCTGCTATGCTCAATCAAATGCAGTCAGCAACGCGTACCATCAATCAGAATATCAATTATCTGCTGCTTGATCTGGATAAATTAATCCTTTAAGAAAAAATTAACTGTAATAAATTTTGTTACATTTAAAAAATGTGTATATTTGCACTGTAATTATAATGAACAATACAAGATTTGCTACGGCAATACATATTATGACCTTATTGGCGAAGAGCCCTCAGGAGTGGCTTACTTCCGAGTGGATCGCCGGCAGTATCAATGTGAATCCGGTGATTATCCGAAAGGAGATCAGCGTATTAAGAGAAGCAGGCTTGATTATCAGCAGACAGGGAAAAGAAGGAGGAAGTCAGCTTGGTAAAACTGCAGAATTGATCACTATTTCAGAGATTTATAAAGCAGTAAAAAATACAGAAGTATTAGGCAAAAAAAATCAAAATCCCAATCCGGCATGCAGTGTTGGTAAGGAAATTAATGTTCATTTAAATACATTATTTGAAGAAACAGATCATTTGGTAGTAAAGTTTTTAGGAGACAAGTCATTACAGGAATTCGCTGACCAGTTCGAATAAAAATTTTTTATCTTTAAATGTAACAATATTTATTACAGTTTAATTAAAAATAAGACATTATGAAAAAAGTAGCAGTAATTGGTGCAACAGGATTTGTAGGGGCACACGTGGTAAAAGAATTAGCAGACAGAGGATATGCCGTAGAAGCATTGGTAAGAGATGCATCTAAGGTAAAATCACAGGCAAATGTAACAGCAAAAAGTGTTGATGTAAACAATGTAGATGAATTAGCTGAAGCATTAAAAGGAAGTGATGCTGTAATCAGTACCTTCAACGCAGGATGGACCAATCCTAATCTTTACAACGATTTTTTGAATGGTTCTGAAAATATTCAAAAAGCAGTAGAACAGTCCGGTGTAAAAAGACTTATCGTAGTAGGTGGAGCAGGAAGCCTTTATACCCCGGATAATGTACAAATTGTAGACACCCCTGATTTCCCTGACGCTTACAAACCAGGCGCTACAGCAGCAAGAGATTATCTGAACAAAATCAAAGAAAACAAAACGCTGGACTGGACATTTTTCAGCCCTGCAGTAGAAATGAACCAGGCCAATGTAGGAGAGAGAACAGGGAAATACAGAACATCATTGGAAACTCCGGTATTTGATGAAAACGGAAGAAGTCGTCTGTCTGTAGAAGATGTAGCCGTAGTTTTGGTAGATGAACTGGAACAAAACAATCATATCAGAGAACGTTTTACAGCAGCTTATTAATGATAAAAAAGACAGAAATGATACAAAAGAAATTATTGTCGTTATTGACGTTGTTGGGGTTTATCAGCATATTTGCGGGAAACCTCAAAGTGAAAGTATATAATCCGGGAACCAAAGCTATTTTCCCGATTACTTCCACCATTATTTACGGGGATAAAGATGCGATACTTGTTGATGCCCAATTTCAGAAACAATACGCAGAGCAGCTTGTGAAAGAAATAAAAGCAACAGGAAAAAACCTTACAACAGTTTTTATTTCTCACAGCGATCCTGATTTTTATTTTGGATTGGATGTTATCAGAAAAGCGTTTCCTGATGCAAAGATTATTTCAACAGCGCAGACAGCTTACCTGATATCAGCTTCCAAAGATGAAAAACTTGCAGTGTGGAAACCACAGTTGAAGGCAGATGCTCCATCAGAAATTATCGTTCCTGAAGCTGCTGTTTCCATTCCTGATCTTGAAGGAAACAAAATTGAAATCAGACAAAATCCTGAAGACCCTGCACACAGTTTTCTTTGGATCCCTTCCATTAAAACCATTGCGGGTGGTATTTCAGTCTCCGTAGGCTCACACCTTTGGATGGCAGACACCCCGAATGTAAAAGCAATTAATCAGTGGATAGGACAGATCGATGCCATGAAAGCATTGAAGCCGGAGCAGGTTATTCCTTCTCATTTTGCAGAACTTTCTACCACTCCAAAATCTCTTGATTTTGTGAAAAGCTATCTGGAAAACTATAGACAGGCAGTGACAGAAAATAAAACTTCCTCTGCTGTTGTAGATTTTATGGTTAAAAAATATCCTGATCTTCCGGGAAAAGACGAACTGGGAATGGGAGCTAAAGTTTTCTTTGGCGAAATGGATTGGGATCTTAAATCTCCATACCCGGCCATTGGTCATAAGGTTGAAGTTGATTTTGGAACAGTGAAATTCCTTCTTGATTTTAAAGATAATAAAACAATGACCTTTACCGGAACAGCCGGAAGTTCAAAAAACAGTACAGATACCGTAGAATATACAGCTGTAGAAGTAGCAAAGAATGTTTTCATGATCTATTGGCATGAGCCTCATCTTGGCTTCAATGTAACCCATATCCAGGATTATAATAAAAATATAGTGTATTCAAATATCGCAGGTCCTGATGGGACATTTACCCATCCGAAAGGAACCCTTAAGATTTTGAAATAATCAATAGAAACTGCTGTCACGAGACAGCAGTTTCTGTTATAGATCAATACTTAAATATCAACCAACTTGTTGATCCCTTCTTTTTAAACTTAAAATTTACAGGTTAGAAAATGAAATTTTGCGTAAAAAGTCTCTCAAAGACTTAATTGATTATATAGTAAGTAAGGGGAAGGAGAAATTTATCCTTCTATTCAATTTATATATAAATTTATAGATGATATTCAATTTATATATAAATTTATTCTTTGTTAAAAGTATAATCATTATTCTCTTGAAAAAAGACCATATTCATCTTTATTCTGAACAGGAAAGTTTTCATAACAGTAAGATAGAAAACTTTTACATTAACTATTATAAGGATAAAAATATCGAATACGTAAATAGGGTAGACGAACATCAGCATACTTATTATGAGATTATTTGGGTAGAAACCGGTCATGGAGTTCATACAATTGATCTTACCGATTATTCCTATTCCGGGCCCTGTTTATTTCTGCTCCATCCAAAAAATGTACATAAAATTCATAAAAAAACACTTTCGGAAGGAGGAGTCATTAAATTTAATGATAGATTTTTTGAGAATGATGAACCGCAATCAAAATTCTTATTAAAATTTACTGTTTTCAATGATATAGACGTTTTCCCGGTAATCAATCTGTCCGCAAGTGAAGCAAAAGAAATAAAATCGCTTTTCGGGATTCTTCATTCGCAGGCTAAAACGGATCAGATATTCACTTCAGCTTTAATTCTAAATTTATTAAAATCATTGTTGCTGAAAATCTACCAGATTAAAAATAAGAATGTCCCTATTCAAAGTATCTCCAATTCATCATTCATTCAGTTTCAAGAATTTCAGACTTTAATAGAAAATAATTTTAGAAATCAGCACAGGCTTACTTTTTACAGCGAAATATTAAAAATATCCACCAAAACGCTTAATGAGATATGTAAAAGTATTAGTCATAAAACTTCGCAAAAAATTGTAAAAGACAGATTATTATTGGAGGCTAAAAGAATGCTGATTTATACAAACCTCTCTATTAAAGAGATTGCTTTTCATCTTGGCTTTGAAGATTCTGCCTATTTTACACGTTTTTTTACTACAAATATTAAATTAAGTCCTAAAGCGTTCAAAAAATCTAATTCTTAAAAATCCATTTCTTTTGGGCATTTGTCCATTTTTTTTAAGCTAGTATCTGTTCAATTTTGTACTATAAAAATTATTATGGACAGAAAAATATTTTTAAGAAACTCGGCACTGGCAGCTTTATCCCTTCCGATAATGTCATTTGCAGACCAGCATTTACCAAAAGAAATTAAGATGAAAAAATTATGTACCGCTTGTGGAACACAGTTTCCGGAAAGTTATCAAAAAGAATTATGTGCTATCTGTACAGAAGAAAGACAGTATGTTCCGGCTACCGGTCAGTCCTGGACAACACATGAAAATTTATTGAAAACCTATAAAACCCAAATCATTAAGATTAATGAAGATCTTTATGAAATAATTATCACGCCGAAATTTGCTATCGGGCAAAGAGCTTTTTTAGTGCTTTCAAAAGAAGGTAATATCCTCTGGGATTGTATTCCGTTACTAGATCAAAACATCATTGATTTTATTAATAAAAAAGGAGGGATTAAAGCCATTGCAATCTCACATCCGCATTATTACAGTAATATGAATGATTGGGCGCAGCAGTTTGACTGTCCTATTTACATTCACAATCGCGATAAGGATTATATCTCAGATCATGGAGAGCATATTCAATTATGGTCAGATAAATCTCTTCAGCTATGGGATAATATCACTATCGAAAATATTGGTGGACATTTCGACGGCAGCAGTGTGCTACTTGTCAGAAATCTATCAAAAGAAGGAACTTTATTATGTGGAGACACCATGTATCTTTCACCCAGTATGAAGCATTTTGCCATTATGTACAGTTATCCTAACAGAATGCCTCTTCCGAAATCTGAAATTTTAAGGATTAAAGACCGTTTAAATGAACTCAATTTTGATGCGGTTTATGGCTTTTATAGCTACCAGAATCTAACAACTGACGTAAAAAAAATTCTTAACAATTCTATAAAGCGATATTTGGAATAGAGAATTGTTATATTAAGAAATTCAGATAATTCTAAGTAACTACAGTTTAAAGAAATGCTCATCTTCATATTCTTAAACAACTAAGTATAAAAATGGCTGCCAAATGGGCAGCCATTTTATTATAGATTCATAAACAATTTCGGGTTAATCGGAGTATTGTTTTTGTGTACTTCATAATGAAGATGAGGACCTGTAGAACGTCCGGAATTTCCGGATTTAGCTATCACCTGACCTACTTTTACTTTATCATTTACCTTAGATATAAGTTGAGATAAGTGTCCGTACAGTGTAGCCAGGCCGTTTCCGTGAGAAACAATCACGCAGTTTCCATAGCCTCCTTTCTGTCCGGAAAAAATAATTGTTCCGGCAGCCGCAGCTCTTACATCAGAGCCATAGGCAACAGCAATGTCCAGCCCTTTGTGGAATTGCATCTGATCAGCTTCAGCAGGTGGATTGTTTTTTTCAGCAGCTGTAGTTTTAGTAGTAGTTGTAGTCCCAGCCACAGCTTTTGTTGTAGAAGGTGCTGATGCTGCAGCCACAGGAGCAGCCTTTGGAGTAACCATTACTTTCACTTCCCTTTTATTTCCATAGCTGTCTGTAAGTTCAATAATTTTCTCAACAGGCTCAGCTTTTACTTCAGGTTTTGGAGCTGCAGCCACTACCGGTTTTGCTTCTGCTGCTGCACTTGTTTTTACCGAAGCAAAAACAGTTTTGAATGGAATCGGGTTTTTTCTCACACCAAAATTAGAAGAAATATATCCGTCTGTAGGCATACCTAACGGAACCTGCATCAGTTTTTTCTGAAGATCCATCAGATACTGGCTGTATCGGTTGGCCTGCTTGGAAAGATAAATAGAATTTGAAATACTGTCCTGGTTGAGCATCATCAGTTTTTCGTTGGTAATGTCTTTGGACTTCAGGAAGGAGTTAAGTTGACCCACTGTCTGATCTACGAGGGTAAGATCAGTTTTCATTTTTAGATAATCTACACTGTCTTTTTCAGTGTTTATTTTTACAAGATTGACTTCGTAGGTTTTATCGTCTCTTTCAGAAAAGAGCTTCGCAATGAAGACACCTTGTGCAAAAACTACTAGCAAAAGTCCTCCCAGGAGAATGTTTACGTTCTTCTTGCTGCTTAGAAATTTTTTCATATTTCTTCTCTTAGTAAATTTAAAACGGTTTTGAAGCTGCAAATTTAATTAAAAATAAACTTTGTAGGTTATTTTTAATTAAAATTCAGTTTTTTCTGTATTTAACGGTTAATTAGCTGTTTAATTGTGTTGAAGTGTTAATTTTTTCAGAAAATGGCGTTTATCATAGTTTCAAAGCCTTCGTTACGTCTTTGTTTTAATATCTTTGCAGTTCACATTCCAATTATGGCTAAAAAGAAAATTATTTCAGAATCTTCGAATCCAAAAAAGAATAAAAAGGATATTTCTGTAGGAGTTGTAGGGAGCGGAAGTTTTGCAACCGCTATCGTAAAAATGCTTGTTGAAAACTGCAAAGTTGTACACTGGTGCGTAAGAAGTGAGTTTGTAAAAGGAGCCATTGAGCTTCGCGGACACAACCCGACTTATCTTACAGCTGCTCACTTCAATCTGAAAAGCTTAAAATTAACGACGGATATCAATGAACTGGTTTCTGCCTGTGACGTTATTGTTCTGGCAACTCCGTCTATCTACCTGTCTGATACACTGGATAAGATGACCTGTGATTATTCCGATAAGATCTTTATCTCCGCAATTAAAGGGATTATTCCTAAAGTAAATGATGTGGTAGCCCATTATCTGCGTGATGAATTTAAAATCGGGTTCAGAAATCAGGCGGTTATTGCAGGACCTTGTCATGCAGAAGAGGTAGCAATGGAAAGACTTTCTTACCTTACCATTGCGGCAGTAGAAGATGAAACGGCTGAAAAACTTGAAGGAATCTTCAGTTCAGACTTTATTAAAGTACATACCAGTAAAGATATTTTAGGAAATGAATACAGTGCCATTCTTAAAAATATTTTTGCGATAGGAGCGGGAATAGCAAGTGGATTAGGGTATGGCGATAACTTTACGGCTGTTTTTGTTTCCAATGCAATCCGTGAAATGGAAGCTTTCCTGGAAGCCATCTATGAAGCACCGCGAGATGTGAATGAAAGTGCTTATCTGGGTGACCTTCTGGTGACTGCTTATTCACTTTTCTCAAGAAACAGAAACCTTGGAAACCTTATCGGAAAAGGATATACCGTAAAATCTGCCATTCAGTCTATGAATATGGTGGCTGAAGGATATTATGCTGCCGATTCTATTTATAAAACAGCAAAGCAGAAAAATCTTAAACTGCCAATTATCGATACCGTATATGCCATTCTTTATGAAGGTAAAAATGCTGAAAAACAGTTTAAAAAACTGACCGCAAAATTGAATTAAAAAACAGGACTTGGAATAAGTCCTGTTAAACATAAATAATGAAACTTAAGTACAACAAGTGCTTAAGTTTTTTTATAGACTCATCTTAGTAATGACAAGTGATAATGATGATCTTACATTCAGATTGCTTGCTGTAAAGCCGTTTCCTGAATCAAATTCAAATTTCTGACGGATAGTTGTTGGAGCCGTCAATGTTAAAAAATAACTGCCCTGGAAGAATGTAAAAGAGCTTGACAGCTGGCACATTCTGTTGGTTTCCGTAATGGTTGCACTGGTAGCGGAGTTAATCAGATAAGAACGGGTACAAGTGAAATTTTGAGAAAGATACTGAGTATTAGCTGTTCCGTTGTTATTATTCGCATTGCTGGAATCTACAGAATAACGCACAATGTAAGTTCCGGCCGGTAATGTGATCGTAGAGGTATCTGCACCCAGTGAAGCTCCTGTAATTTTATTGGATGTAACAGTAAAGCTACTCAGCGTGTTATTTGTACTTCCGGTAGGAATTAATATTCTGGGGTTGATAAGCAGTGACATTATCTGGGGCTCAGAACCGGAAACGATAATACGCTGCCATTGATTTCTTTCCCAGACATAATATCCTTTAGGAAAGGTAGATGCTCCTCCGCTATTATAGATTATAAGTCCCTCTGCAGGATTTGCGACAGGAGCTGAGGTACTGTTCAAAACCAACAGATCATACTGCGGAAAAAGAACCCCTTTACTGGAAGAATTAATATCCAGGACACTACTTGTATTAGGTGAGTTTGTATTAATGCCAACTTGTGCATTTGAGAAAATGCTTAACAGCATCATACAAATGATATAAATAGATGTTTTCATTGTGCAATTGATTATTGATTAAGTGCTGATCTTTGAATATCAACTTTAGCATTGGTAATAATGATTTCTCCGTTATTAGGAGCTGTTCCTCCGGATCCGTTCTGGTAAGTCCCTCCTGCATCGTGAGCAATGGCGGGTACTAAAAGGATAGGGGTTGCTGAAGTAGTCACAAAAGAGAAGCTCATATTGAGGGTATGGGTTTTATTGCTGGCTATCGACTGTGCATTGATGCTGATTGTTTTTCCATACTGATTTCCGGTAGACGGATCAATAAGTTTTACCAGATACTGATGCAGGTGAACAGGCGTTCCTCCGATTCCGGCAGTAGTGCTTTCAAGCGCTGTTCTGATGTTCAGACATACATTCACCAGGTAGCCGCTGTTTCCGGGAAGAGTAATGACTCCTGTAGAAGTGTTGTATAAAGCTCCGATATCATTCGATACAACAGTAAATGCAGCATCGTTGAAATTCTTGTATGTGCCGTTGGTGAGACCTCCAAGTATTGTATAGTCAGAAGTGCGCTGAAGCATCATATAACTTACCAGATTATAGGTGTCAGACAACTGGGTCCATCTGTTGTTTTTCCATATATAAAGACCGGGGCTGATAGAATTGCCTTTATTGTATACCACCAGTCCTTCTGCCGGATTATTGACCGGAGAAGTGTTACTCAAAACATCCACAATATCCACTCTTGGAAGAAGTACTCCTTTATTGGTTGCCTGTGAGACCTCCAGAACCGACGAGCTGTTTACGGAGCTTTTCCCAATAGCAACCTGTGCATATATGATCTGGGCTATCATTAATAATAGCAGGATATAACTTTTTTTCATATGTTGATTGTTTTTTTATAGCTGAGATATTTTAATATAAGAACCGGTAGGGATTACATTCACAAGATCATAGAATGTACTGTTCTGCATCCTGCCGAGATTTAATCTTAATCCTCCTATAATATTAGTATTCACATTAGCAGGAACAGTATAATAATAAGACCAGGTAGCGAGATGGTTGGTATTGACTTTAGAAACAATAGGAACTTCTTTCCTTGTAGCACTCCCTGCTGTAAAGGTATTCGTCGTATTATTATAGGTATCGCTGATGAAATCTATAAAATACCCCATCAGGTAATAGGTACTTCCTGAAAGCGGAGCTGTTCCTCCCTGGCCCGATGGGCTTTCCTGAGGTGAATTTAAATTCAGATTAACCTCTACCAGATAATTTCCCTGCGGAAGAATCAGGGAATATCCTCCGGAACTGTTTGGAAGAACTTTAAATCCACTAATGTTTGAAACTCCTGAAACTGCCGGATTATTAACCATAAGCTGAGTACTGGCACCCGCTACAGCATTGTCAAGGGCAGATAAGGATCCGGTAAAATCAAGATAGGCGACTTTGGGAGTGTTCTGAGCATCAATAGTACTTTGCCATGAATTGGTTGTGCTATTGAAAAAATGAAGCGCTTTGTTGTTGCTGTTAGTTCCTCCATTGAACCCAATAAGTCCGTTGGCAGGCGAAGCAACAGGGCTTGTTGTGCTCGTTAGGTTAGCAATATTCAGGTTGGGGAATAATAGTCCTTTATTACCTCCGGAAACAATTACTGTAGGAGCAGTAGTGTAGCCACTTCCTCCGTTGTTAATCGTTATACCTGTAACCTGACCGTTGGAAATTACTGCTGTAGCACGGGCTTTTGAACCTCCGTTCACGACAGATCCTCCTCCATAAAAATTAATTGTTGGCAGGGAAGTATAGCCACTTCCTCCGTTGTTGATGGTAATTCCGGTAACAGCTCCTCCAGAAATGGTAGCAGTAGCTGTGGCCGGCGTTCCACTGAAGTTCTCAATGTGCAGAATAGCACTGGGGTCCGGTGTGGACGTGTTGATTCCTACACTTCCGCTTTGGGCAAATGCCACTGCCGCGAATAGTGTACTCACGAAATTAATAATTTTCATCTGTAGTATGTTTATGAAATAATTTTAATTAAATCCTTATGGAATAAGTATTAAATCAATTGAAAGGTACGTAAAAAAAACAATTGTTCAATGTGTTATGCGTAGAATTAAATCTATAAAATTATGTATTTATCAATAAAAAGTGATATTATGTGTTTTTAGTGTAATTTTTATCACTTATTGTTGATAAACTATAATGGTGTAAATAGTTATGATTACAGTCTTTAGTATGGCGGACTTAAATAAACTTAAGTTTTTATAAAATTTTATCGTTGAAAAAATAATTAATTACTTACCGTTCAGTGAATTAAAAAAATAAAAATTTAACATTTTAATCAATAAAACTTTTAGATTATCAATCATTTCAATGGTGCTTTATTGAAATTTTCCATGGTTTTTTGTTGTGTACTCAATAAGTGTTTTGAACGAAAAAATAACGTGTTAAAATCGTTCCTGTTTTTAAAACTTTTCCCGAAATTTGAAGTAAAATTTAAAATTATGTCACAATCGCTTACAAGCAGAACACCGAAACCTAAATATGACGTTGTACTGATAGGCGGCGGAATCATGAGCGCCACTTTAGCAACGCTGCTTCATGAATTTGATCCAAATCTTGAAATCGCAATCTTCGAAAGACTTGGAAGGTTTGCCAAAGAAAGTACAGCAGCATGGAACAACGCCGGAACAGGGCACTCCGCATTTTGTGAGCTAAATTATACCCCGGAAAAACCAGACGGATCTATTGATATCACCAAAGCAGAAAGTATTGCAGAACAGTTTGAAATTTCAAAACAATTCTGGGCATATCTGCTCACCAAAGGCTATATTCATGAGCCAAAAGAATTTATCAATTCATGTCCGCACATGAGTTTGGTATTCGGAGAAAAAGATGCTGAATATCTTAAAAAACGCCATGATAAAATGGCAGAATCTGTTCTTTTCTCAGGAATGGAATTTTCTACAGATCATGAGAAACTGAGAGAATGGATTCCTTTGGTAATGAGCAAAAGAAATCAATCTGAAGTAATGGCGGCAACGAAGATGGATATGGGGACGGATGTGAACTTCGGAACACTGACAAGAAAAATGGGGAGACATCTTCTGGAAGATTCCAATGTTGAGGTTTTCCTATACCACGAAGTGAAAGACATAGATCCAAGAGAAGACGGGAAATGGGGAATGAAGGTAAAAGACAGAATTCATAGTCACAAGCAGGAAGTGGTGGCAGATTTTGTATTCATCGGAGCAGGAGGATATGCACTTCCGTTATTGGACAGTTCAGATATTAAAGAAAGTGAAGGCTACGGAGGTTTCCCGGTTTCCGGACAATGGCTGGTAAGCCATAATCAGGAACTGGTAGAAAAGCATCAGGCTAAAGTATATACACAGGCTACGGTAGATGCACCTCCAATGTCTGTTCCACACCTTGACCTTAGAATTATCGATGGTAAGAAAGCACTTCTTTTCGGACCTTTTGCAGGATTCTCCACTAAATTTCTGAGAGAAGGAAGCTATCTTGATCTTCCTGAAAGTGTAAACACCAAAAACCTGAAATCGCTTTTCGGAGCATGGTGGCATAATATTCCTCTGACGAAATACCTGATCCAGCAGGTTGCCATGACGAAATCTCAGAGAATGCAGCATTTGAGAGAATTTGTCAAAGATGCCAAAGAAGAAGACTGGGAATTGAAAGTAGCAGGCCAGAGAGTTCAGGTCATCAAAAAAGATGAAAAAGAAGGAGGTAAGCTGGAGTTCGGGACTGAGGTAGTAGTGAACAAGAGCGGAACCATCGCTTCTTTGCTGGGAGCTTCTCCAGGCGCATCTACAGCAGTATATGCTATGCTGAATGTGCTGGAAAAATGCTTCCCGGAAAAACTTCATGGCGAATGGAAAGGGAAATTGCTTGAAATGGTTCCTTCTTACGGACAAAAGCTGGCTGAAAATCCTGAACTGACCAATGAAGTGAGAAATTATACAAAAGAAAAATTAGAATTAGAATATTAATACCAATAATGAGCAAGGAGTAGCAGCATCTATTACTCATTGCTCATTACTTATTATTTATTAAAAGGTGGAAGAAGTAATTGTAAAACCTGTTATTGCCAAGGAAATCCTGGAATCTCTTCAGGCGAAAACGGAAGAAGAGAAGCAGGTAATAGTACACTGTTGCTTTCCGGCGTCACCGTTTTTAGGAAACCTGATCAGGATCTGGCATTCGACCTATCTTTTTGATAACCAGTCTGAGCATAGGAGTAAATTGATTCATGCAGAAAACATTTCAATTTCTCCTTACTGGACAGCGGTTCCTTTTATGAAAGACTTTTGGTTTACGCTGATATTTTCCGGGCTCCCGAAAGACTGCAAAAGTTTTGATTTAAAAGAAGTAATTCCTGAAGAAGGCGGCTTTTTTGTAGAATCAATCAAAAGAAATTCTTCCGATGTGTATCGGGTAAAAATTTCAGAATCTTAATAACAATGAAAGTAAGGGAAGAAAAACTGAAACAGATTATTCATTGGGCTGAAAACAACCCTGATATCCGTGCTGTTCTTCTAACCAGTTCACTGGTAAACCCTTATGCTCCTGTAGATGATTTAAGTGATCTGGATGTAGAGCTTGTTTTTGAAAACAGAACATCTTATGAATCCGGAAATGAATGGACCAGGCTTTTTGGTGACCCTATTTCCATGATTGAAGAAGATGACAGTGTTTTTGAGGGAAAACATACCATGAAAATGGTTTTGTATAAAGACCATGTGAAAGTTGATTTTAAGCTCTACCAGATATCTGAATTTATTAAAGAAATCAATGAAGAAACTCTTCCCGAGGATTGGGATGTAGGATATCAGGTTTTAATAGATAAAGATGGTCTGACAAGAAATATGAAACCGCCAACCTATCAGTCGATCATGATACATCAGCCTACGGAAAAAGAATTTCAACAGCTGTTCAATGATTTCTGGTGGGATACAACCTATGTGGCAAAGTGTCTTAAACGCGGGGATATTTTTTATGCCAAATTTATGTCTGAAAATGTTCTGCGTACAGATTATCTTGTTCCTTTGATTGAATGGTATATTGCCGGAAATCATGACTGGAATACTATTACCACCAATAAACACGGAAGACTTTTCAAACAATATTTATCTTCGGACTTATGGAATAAAGTGGAAGCTACTTTCTCAGGAAATGATATTGAAGAAAACTGGAAAGCGCTGTTTGCCTGTGCCGATCTGGTACATGAGCTGGGAACTTCTTTGGCCCAAAAACTTCACTATATCTATCCGGTGAAACTGGAAGATGATATCCGTAACTACCTTACAGAAATACAATCATTACCCTGATTTCAGGCAAATTCATTCTCTTTGATGAGGTTTTCAATACAGTATTCTGCAATCGCTGTAATCGTAACAAATGGATTGACGCCAATGGTTCCGGGAATTAATGATCCGTCCAGAATATATAGGTTTTCATGATCTTTTAGCTTTCCATATTCATTGGTAGCTTCACCCAGAACACATCCTCCAAGCGGATGATAACAGATGTCAGCCCCGAAACCATTATTGAAAAGCAGATGGCTTCTCGTACCGCCATTGGCTTTATTCATTTTGCGGATAAAATATTGGGCATTTTCCTTCATTTTAGCAGTATTGCTTTCGTCCCAGTTCAAAGTCAGGGATTGGCTGGCTTTGTTATATGCAACTTCTCCCTTTTTATCAACCCTGTTAATCAGCAGATATAAGGCCGTAGCGACATCCATTCCCATTGGTAAAGGAGCAATCTCTGTGAAAAACGGATGCTCTGGATCGTCCCAGTTGTCAATGCCGCCTACAGGAATAGTAGATTGCTTGGCTCCTGTACCGCCAGACAATGGCTTCACCCAGTTTCTTCCGGTCATAAAATTCCCGTTATTTCCCCATTTTTTTCCGATCTTTTCATGAACAGGGAAGTTGTTTTCTGCATGAGATTGCAGCAGAAGCTGTAAAGTTCCCATTGTTCCTGCGGAAAGAATCAGCTTTTTACAGTTGAAAACTTTGTCTGCGACCGGAATTCCCGATGTATCAATCTGCTGAACATTTAATGTATAGCTTTTATCATCATTAAGTTGTATCGTTTGGACACGATGAAGATCAAGAATTTCTAAATTTCCAGTTTCAAGCGCTTTTCTGAGATAGGTTTTATCCAGGCTGTTTTTTTCATAATTGTTGCCATAGATCACTTCAGTATTAAGAGCAGAACGGGGAACTTCATTGCGGAATTCTTTTTCCATATACTTAAAATCATACACATTTGGAACTCTCATGGTTTTAAAACCAGCTTTATGAGCCTCTTCTTCACCTACTCTTGTGAATTTATAATAAGGACAGTCTTTGAGAAACTGTTCATCAATTACATTTACCTTGAGTTCTTCCCGTACCAGAGGAAAGTAATGACTGTAGAATTTTTCAGCATCAAGATCCGGAAAAACTTCCCTGAAATAACTTTCTTTGGGCGTAACAGCCATACCTCCGTTCACAAGAGAACCTCCGCCAACACCTCTTCCTACCCAGATATTGATATGTTCAAAATCCAGACGGTCTAATATTCCGGTAAAAGGAGTCAGAGAAAAAATATTCATGAAAGGGGCAATGCTTTTCTTTTTCAGCCATGCAGAACTTTTCCCGGGTTTCAAAAGATTCGAGAACGGAATTCCTGCTTTTTCCCAGTTAAGACCCATTTCAAGCATGACTACTTTTTTTCCGGCTTCACAAAGGCGTAATGCAGATACAGCTCCTCCATAACCGCTGCCAATGATTATAATCGGAACATCAGTATTTTCTGTTATCTGACTATTTTTTCTTTCCGCGGCCCGGAATAATTCAGATTGAAGAAAATAGAAACCTGATATTGCCAATGCACTGGTCCTGATGAAATTTTTTCTGTCCATGAGCTTTATTTTTCAAAAAGTATGCTAGATCAGCTGGTGCTTATTGTATTTAAAACAGATTGTGTTTTTTTTATCAGAATTTTAACTTTTGTTGTTCCGGAAATTCATAGTTTTACTTATAATTTTATATTCATGAAAAAATATATAATACTCTTTTTACTCCTTCCATTATGGGCTTTTTCTCAGAAAACGGTTTCAAAGGAAGAGAAAGATGTTCAGAAATTTCAGAAAGAGCTCAATGCTGAATATCTCAACCCAAAAGAGACTCCGTTAAGAGGAGATAATTTTAAAAACTTTAAAGGGCATCCTTTCTTCCCTTTTGATGCCAAATACAGGGTAACCGCAAAATTTGTTAAATCAAAAGATACAAAACCCTTTGAACTGCCTACTTCTTCAGGAAAAACAAAGACGTATCAGGAGTATGGAAAAGCCACATTTATGCTGGATAATAAACCCTATACGGTCACTTTATACCAAAGTCTGGCTTTAATTAAACAGGATAAATACAAAGACTATCTTTTTCTTCCGTTTCGCGATGCTACCAATGAAAAAGAAACCTATGGAGGAGGGAAATATATGGATCTGAAGATTCCGAAAGGGAACACTATTGTGCTTGATTTTAATCAATCTTATCATCCTTTTTGTGCATATAACGCTTACGATTACAATTGCCCTGTTGTTCCTGAGGAGAATAAACTTCCCGTGGAAATTCGTGCAGGAGTAATGTATGAAGATATTTACCATCACTAAAACTATGATACATTTAGAATTCTATAAACCGGAGGATCTTTCCGGAGTCAGTTATGCTTTGGATGAAAATCAGATGCGTTTTACTGCCACTGCTCAACAGGCTTTGCAAAGTATCAGTGAACGGGATGATGACGACGCATTTCCGGTGACAATATTTGAGAATGAACTGCCTGTTGGTTTTTTTGTGCTTGATTTCGGGAAAGATAAATTTGAACTTACCGATGATGAAACATCTGTTTTACTACGTTCTTTATCTGTAAATCCCCGGATGCAGGGAAAAGGAATAGGGAAAATGGCTATGCTGGAAGTAGGGAATTTTGTAAAAACTCACTTCGGGGATTGCAATGAGATTGTACTGGCTGTCAATCAGAAAAATGATTCTGCTTATCATATTTATCTTCAGTCAGGATATATTTTTGATGGTAAAACAAGAATTGGAAGAAGTGGCCCTCAGTACCTGATGTACAAAAAACTTTAATAAAATTTTAAAATCATAATTTTTTATCTGCTGATATCTTTCCATAACTTTGAGTAACATCAAATTACAAAACATGGAAATATCACTTCGAAATCAGGTAGCTGTGGTTACAGGTGCCTCCAGCGGAATAGGTTCAGGAATCGCAAAATCATTAGCGGAAGCAGGAGCAACAGTCATTGTCAACCATTCTTCGGAAAGATCCTCAGAAGAAGCTAAAGCTGTTCTGAAAGAAATTACCGATGCCGGAGGAAAAGGGATCACCTACGCCTGTGACGTCTCTAAAGAAGATCAGGTAATCAAAATGTTTCAGGATGTTGTTTCCGAATTTCAAACTGTAGATATTCTTGTGAATAACGCAGGTATTCAAAAGGATGCAAAGTTCACTGAAATGACAATAGACCAATGGAATGCCGTCATTGGTGTCAATCTGACGGGACAGTTTCTATGTGCCAGGGAAGCTATCAAAGAATTTTTACGAAGAGGAATAGATCCTTCACGTTCTGCTGCCTGTGGAAAGATTATTCATATCAGTTCTGTGCATGAAATTATTCCATGGGCCGGACATGCCAACTACGCATCAAGCAAAGGAGCTATCAGAATGTTGATGCAAACCCTTGCTCAGGAATATGGAGCAGCCAAAATCAGGGTCAATTCTATTTGTCCGGGAGCCATTCAGACTCCCATTAATCAGAATGCTTGGAATACGCCTGAAGCACTCAATTCTCTTCTTACCCTTATTCCTTATAACAGAATCGGACAGCCGAAGGATATCGGGAACTTAGCTGCTTTTCTTGCCAGTGATCTTGCTGATTATATCACAGGAACCAGCATCTTCGTGGATGGTGGAATGACTACGTTTGAGAGCTTTTCCACAGGAGGTTAAAAAGTTTAAAGTTTAAAGTTTTGAGGTTGTTCTCATAGCTTTCAATGTGGTCAAATATTACTCATTGCTCATTATTCATTACTTATAATTATTGCTTATGTCAGAAAAACAGAGAATTTCAGATGTTTCATGGAAAAAATGGGGTCCATATGTGAGTAACCGGGAGTGGGGGCTTGTTCGTGAAGATTACAGTGAAAACGGTGATGCCTGGAATTATACCAGTCATGATACTGCAGAAGCCAAAACATACCGTTGGGGCGAGGAAGGCATATGTGGAATCTGTGATGACCTTCAGAAACTGGTATTCTCTGTCGGATTCTGGAATAAAAAGGATAAAATGGTGAAAGAACGGTTCTTTGGGTTGACCAACGGACAGGGAAATCACGGTGAAGACGTGAAGGAATATTTTTACTACCTGGATTCTACACCTACGCATTCTTACATGAAAATGCTGTATAAATATCCGCAAAATACTTTTCCCTATGAAGATCTTGTAAAAACAAATGCTTCGAGAAGTAAGAATGAAACGGAATATGAACTGATTGATACCGGAATTTTTGATAACAATGAATACTTTGACATCTTTATTGAATATGCAAAAGAAAGTCAGAATGATATTCTGGTCAGACTTACCATTGTCAACAAATCTGAAAAAGAGGCTTCTCTCGTCATATTGCCTACGGTTTGGTTCAGGAATACCTGGAATTGGGGCTATGATGATTATCAACCCAAATTGTATGCTGAAGATGCAGACCGGATTAAAGTAAATCATCAGGATATTGACATCAAAAATGTGTATGCAAAACAATCTTTAAAAACCCTGTTTTGTAACAATGAAACCAATAATGAAAGACTTTACCAGTCACAAAATGAATCAAAGTTCTGCAAAGACGGGATCAATAATTTTGTAATGACGGGTAACTCTCAGTCTGCAAATCCCAAAAATGTAGGAACAAAAGCCTCTTTTTTTATTGATGAAGATTTTAAAACCAGTGAATCCAGAATATTTGAATTCAGAATATCAGATAAGGATTTACGAGATCCGTTCGGTGATTTTGACACCCTTTTTGATCAAAGACAGAAAGAAGCTGATGAATTTTATGCCGAAATCCAGAAAGGAATTACTTCGGAAGATGAAAAACTGGTACAAAGACAGGCTTTTGCAGGAATGTTGTGGAATAAAATGTTTTACCATTACAATGTTGAAAAATGGCTGAAAGGTGATCCGGCTGAAATGCCTCCTCCAAAATCGCGGGAAAAAATAAGAAATTATGAGTGGAAGCATCTTAATAACGAACATATTATTTCCATGCCGGATAAATGGGAATATCCGTGGTATGCCACCTGGGATCTGGCATTTCACACCATCAGCTTTTCTTTGATAGATCCAGATTTCGCAAAGCATCAGCTGAAACTTTTCCTGTTTGAATGGTATATGCATCCCAATGGACAGCTTCCCGCCTACGAATGGAATCTCAGTGACGTGAATCCTCCGGTACATGCCTGGGCAGTTTTCAGAGTATTTAAAATTGATGAATATTTAAAAGATAAACCCGACCTGGAATTTTTGGAAAGCGCTTTCCAGAAACTATTAATGAACTTTACCTGGTGGGTTAATAAAAAAGATACCAATGGCAATAACATATTTGAAGGAGGTTTCTTAGGTCTTGATAATATTGGCGTTTTTGACCGGAATGCTGTTTTACCCAACGGAGAACAGTTGGAACAGTCAGACGGGACAAGCTGGATGGCTATGTTTGCCCTGAACATGATGCGGATTGCCCTGGAACTGGCACTTTATAATAATGTGTACGAAGAGATGGCGATGAAGTTTTTTGAACACTTCCTGTCAATTGCCAATTCACTGGATAATATGGGGGATGAAGAATTCAGTTTGTGGGATGAACAGGATGAGTTTTTCTATGACGCCATAGCTTCAAATGACGGAACACATATGTATTTAAGATTAAGAACCATAGTAGGGCTGATCCCGATGTTTGCTGTTGAGGTGATAGATGATGAAATGATTGAAAACCTGCCTAATTTTAAGAAAAGAATGAAATGGGTACTGGATAATAAACCGGAACTGGCTTCTCTGGTTTCAAGATGGGAAGTCAAAGGTCAGGATTCCAAACACCTTTTGTCCTTGCTTCGCGGACACCGTTTGAAAAGATTGTTAAACAGAATGCTGAATCCGGAGGAATTTTTGAGTGATTATGGGGTAAGGGCACTATCAAAAGAATATGAAAACAATCCTTATACTTTAACTTTGAATGAAACGGATTATAGTGTGAAATATACTCCGGCAGAAAGTGACAGCGGACTATTTGGTGGGAACAGCAACTGGCGCGGCCCGGTGTGGTTTCCGATTAATTTTTTGATAATCGATAGTCTTCAGCGTTTTTTCTTTTACTACAGCCCCGATTTTTTAGTGGAATATCCTACAGGAAGTGGAAACTATTCAAATCTGGATCAGATAGCAGATGCTTTAAACAAAAGGCTTGCAAAGATTTTCTTAAAGGATGAAAATGGAAAAAGACCGGTTCATGGGCAGTATGAAAGATTTCAGACCGATCCGGACTTTAAAGATTATATCCTGTTCTACGAATATTTTCATGGGGATAACGGCCGTGGAGTAGGAGCTTCCCACCAAACGGGCTGGACGGGACTTATTGCCAAAATCCTGCAGCCAAGATTTTCCAAAAAAGAAATTGCGGAATCTGAAACAGAAATGCCTGAAGATATTGAAAAGACAAAAGAACCATAAAAGAACTCTACCAATGAGGATCGGCCTATTCAAATATCTGCTGGATAATTTCTAGTGAAGCAGGCGTCTTAAAGTCTGTGATATGATAGTGGTAGTACACCAAAAGGCTGTCCAGGAAATCTTTTCTTAATGAAGATTGGATTTTGATGGCATAAAGATTTTCGGCACAGAGTGCTTCTTTCCACAATGCAGAAATTTCTTCGTTGAATTGCTGATGGCAGATCACAAGGGAAAAAGTTCCGGTTTCCGGATCTAAAAACTTACCGTCACCCAACAATGGAGCAACCCCTTGAATCTTTAAAACAGCCAGTAAAAAAAGCAGGTGTGCCTGATAATTTCTGTTTGTCAGTTCATTGATAAAATGATCAATACCGGCATAGATAGGAATATTTTTATCCTCATATCTAAGGATGTGGCTCAGGAAATCTGAAATAAAGAAAATAACGGTATTTACTTTTATATCCGTATAAATGTCATTATTTTTTACCAGTTCAAACTTTGAAACAGTCGGAATACCATTGCCACGGAGCGGATGTATTGAAAAATTCAGCTGGCTCAATGGCTGCAGCAGGGCTTTCTTTTTGTTCTTTTTAGAATAAATTCCTTTTAGAAAATAGCTTTGAAAACCCTCTTCTTCAGTAAAACAATGCAATACCGCATCATTTTCTCCGTATTTTATAAACGAAAGTAAAAAACCGTTTTGTGAATTCATTATTAATTAACTACACCTATTTTGGCTGTAGCTTTATCAGACCCATCCTCATTGGTCATCAGAACAAAATACATTCCTGATGCTACTCTTACCCCTTTCTGATTATTAAGGTCCCATTCATAATAACCTCCTCTTGCTACTGCAGAGTGTACCACATTTCCTGCCGCATCTACAATTCTTATATTGGTTTTTTCTGCAAGGCCTTTAAGCGTAACTTTCCCCTTAAAATTAGAATACACAACAGGGTTAGGATATACCACAACATCCCCGAAATTGGAAGTTACATCAGCAACATCACCCTGATAGGTTACAATACCATTATACGTTACAAAATATACTTTTCCGGTTTTCTTATCAACTTTTATATCTGTAACACTATTGGTAGGAAGAGGTGAATTTTCTTTAGTAAAATGTTTTATTGTTTTCTGGCCGTCAGCAGAAAGGTAATATACACCACCACCATCAACAGAAACCCACTTGTAATTTCCTTCGTCTACTGCAATCTGAAGAATAGTTGATTCTCTGAAAAGCTCTTCACCCAGTCCGTTTTGTTCTATTACTATAGGTTCTACTTCAGGCTGTGGGGTTTTTATTTCAGACGCAGCGTTAGACATAACTCTTAAACCTGAGTCTGTACCAATCCATGCATCTCCGGACTTATCAAATGCTACAGATAAGATTCCTCCTGAACTGTTAAATCCATTAGAACTGCCCAGGATATAATCTGTATCATCGGAAAGGTTGGTTGCATTTTTATAGTCATATACCCAAAAGTTATTAGATCTCGGCAGTGGAGTCCATAACATATTTTCATGGTAAACCGTCTTTTGTATACCATCACTGGCAAGAACTATTTTCTTTATAAGAAAGTCGTCAGAGGCTTTATCATAGATTCCTATGGAAGGGTTTCCGTCATTAAATCCAAAAGAAACAAAAAGGTTGTTCTGGGTATCTGTCGCAAATCCTACAGGACGTCTGTAATAGGGTTGTGCCCCTAAATTATAATATTTTACCAGTTCAAAATCTTTGCTTGTTGCATTATATTTCATTTTATAGACCCCGTTATCCAACATGGTATAATTGGTAAAGAGAACTTCATTACTGTTATAAGGGCTTATAATAGCATCCAATACGTTGATGAAGGTTGGACGATTGGGATTACTTTTATTGAAAAAAGAAGGATAAATCCAATCCGTACCGTTGAAATAATAAAAACCAGGTTCCTGTGGCTGAATAAACGGATGGTTATAGTTATTTGCTCTGGCACCAGAAGAAACCAGAAGCTGATTATTATCAAAAAGGTTAATATTATACGCAAAATTGAAGTAAGGACCCGATGGTTTAAAAGTATTGTTACTTTCATCCTTGATCCCTGATAATACAGTGCCCCCAAAGATTTTTCCACCAGCTGTTATGGCAGTGTTGCATTCTTCTCCAAGGCTTATCGCATTTTGTGATACTCCGTTTGTTCCGTAGGTATATACCCGATTGTCAGTAACAATAATATTATTCGATGTGATAACGAGGTCACGGATATTTTCGAAACTTGTAGGAAGTTGTGTAGGAGTACCGTTGTTATAAAAATAAGCTGCTGTAGCGGATGAATATACCAGCTCAGATTCTGAGTCTATATGTTTGAATGCGCCTGGAGCTTCTGTAGTCCATGTAGAATATACCGGGAAGGTAGTATTCATCTGATGGCTCTTCAATCCTGTATTGGTTACAGAAAATACTTTATTCCCAAATATGGTTGCTTCATTACTCGCTTCATAAACCCCGCCGCTCAGGAAAAACGTAGAATCTCCGAACTCTTTATTGTTCAGGTTAAATATGGAAAGTCCATAGCCTACAGAAATGACAGCCTGGTTTCCGGTTATAGAAATATGATTGATTTTTTTATTTCCGTTATATCCGGCAGCAATAGGAATATCAACAATATATTTGATTTCCTGCGGGGTGATAACGTCCATGGAGCCGTTTTCATACCCGATAAGTCCTGTTTTAGTCTGTGGGTTGTAATCGAAGGCTGTGATTCCGATATTATGCAGACCATTGGCTTTGGACAACTTCGTAATTTCTCCTGTTGATATTGTATAATAGAATATTCCATTTTCTGTAGCTGCAATAATTTTCCCATTGTCTTCTTTCATAGCTAAGACTTTGTTGTAGGAAAATAGATCTGCCCATTTTTTTGAAGAAATGACCTGCGCTTTTGTAAACTGCAGGGATGCTAAAATACCAAGAGAAATTATAGAGAGTTTTTTCATATTATGCGGTTATGCTATGCTGCTGTCTATTGCCTGATTGTTCCAGGAAATATGCTGTACGTTTTTGTTTGTATCAAAATAAAAATCTATTCTACCCAAAAGGAGACCTGCCCATCCTACCTGATTGACAAGAACGTTTTTGCCCTGTCTGTTGGTATAAGATTGAGGTTCCGGTAAAAAAGTATGCGTATGGCCTCCCAGGATAATATCAATATTTTCTGTACTGGCCGCTAAAATTTTATCGCTTATTTTATTCGGTTCATCTTTATAATCATAACCGATGTGTGAAAGACAAATCACAAGATCACATTTCTGATCTTTTTTAAGATAATTGGAATAATGCTGTGCTACATCTACCGGATCGGAATAAACGGTTTCTCCATACTGTTTTTTACCTACAAGGCCGTCCAGCTGAATTCCCACTCCGAAAATTCCTACTTTGATTCCATTCTTGTTGAAGATCTTATACGGGGAAGTTTTCCCGTCGAGAACCGTATTTTTAAAATCATAATTGGAACAGATAAAAGGAAACTTCGCATTGGGAAGTACTTTTAAAAATCCATCAAGGCCATTATCAAAATCATGATTTCCCATGGTAGAGGCATCATATTTCATCATGGACATTAATTTAAACTCCAGTTCTCCCCCGAAGAAATTGAAATAAGGAGTTCCCTGGAAAATATCTCCTGAATCAAGAAGCAGTACATTGCTTTCCTGATTTCTGATCTGCTGAATTAAGCTCGCCCTTCTTGCAAAACCTCCCTGGTTAGGATTTTTTGTATAGCTTGCATCGAAAGGTTCTATTCTGCTATGCTGGTCATTGGTATGAAGGATAGTCAGTTTATTTGCGGATTTTAAATCAAGAATTTTCAACTCTTCCGCCATCATCATATTGGGAGCTAAAGCCATTGCCAAAGATCCGCCTCCTATTGCTTTTAAAAAACTTTTTCTATCCATTACTTCTTCCCGATAAAATTTAAACGAACATCTGAATTTACTACCACTTCAGGAGTTTTCTTAAAATAATCAATAAACAGATCTCTCATTTTAATTCCTGTTGAGATGGATTCTCCTTTTGCAAAGAATTTCATATTGTCTCCTCCCAGTGCAAGATAGTCTGAAGTGGCAATATAATAATCTTTAGCCGGATCTACTGTTTTCCCGTTGATCAAGGATTTGATTACCTGTCCGTTATTGGTCTCAATATATAAGTGAGAAACAGGATTGTTGACCTGCGTTTTTGCATAATACTCAAAAAGTCCCTGTAAATCTGCTCCCTTCATTTTTACAATTACCACCTCATTTTCAAAAGGCATTACTTCAAATACATTTTTGAGTAAAATATCTCCTTTTCCGATAGTGGTACGGATTCCCCCGATATTGATCAATGCTGCATCTACATTTTGCTTAAGATGAGTTTTTATCCATTCATTTCCTCCTTCAAACGTATAGTCAGCTAAAAGATTACCCAGATTGCTGTTATCGCCCTGCTTGGTAAGATCTACATTGGTATGAGAGATCTTCTGGTTCATTTCTTTATCCAGTTTTTGCTTATAAGGTTCAATAAATTTTGCAATCTCCTCATCATTTTTCAGCTCATTATTAATAGAAATATTTTTCTGGGTCTTTACATCCGCAACTTGCAGCGTAGAAGCTGTTTTGCATGCTGTAAGGGTTGCCAGGGCAATTCCTATTAACAAGAATTTATTTTTCATAATATCTTTTAGTATATGCAAATATAACTATATGTATAATAAAACATTATTATTTATTATAAATTCTTACTGTAAATTATTAAATTTGACAAAAATAATTCTAACAGATGAGCATTTTAAAAGGAGTAGGTGTTGCACTAGTAACGCCCTTTAATGAAGATTTATCCGTTGACTTCGATAGTTTAACAAAACTAGTGGAGTACAATATCGAAAACGGAACCAATTATTTGGTAGTATTGGGTACTACGGCAGAAGCCGCAACGCTTTCTGCAGAAGAGAAGAAACAGGTAATTGAGCATATCATTAAGGTGAATAATAAACGTCTTCCTTTAGTTTTGGGAATTGGCGGCAACGATACTCTTGACGTCAAGAAACAGATTGAAGAAGCAGATCTTTCTGCATTTGAAGCAGTACTTTCAGTATCTCCATATTACAATAAACCGAACCAGGAAGGCCTTTATCAGCACTATAAAATGTTAGCTTCCACAGGGAAAAATATTATTATCTATAATGTTCCTTCAAGAACCGGACAAAACGTAGAAGCAGATACAACCCTTCGTCTTGCCAAAGAATTTCCTAATTTATTCCTGATTAAGGAGGCGTCACCCAATATTTTACAGTATTTTGACATTCTGAGAAAGAAACCTGAAGGCTTTTCATTGGTTTCCGGGGATGATGAATATACATTACCGGTAACACTGGCAGGAGGAGATGGTGTGATTTCAGTAATAGGACAGGCATATCCTAAAGAATTCTCTACCATGGTACAGTTGGCTTTTGAAGGAAAAGTGAAAGAAGCTTACGCAATTCACAATAGGCTGGTTGATATTACCCGTTTGATTTTTGCAGAAGGAAATCCTTGCGGTATTAAAGTAATACTGGCTGAAAAAGGGATTATTAAAAACTTCTTAAGACTTCCTTTGGTTGCTGCTTCAGAAGGTCTTCATGCAAAAATTAAAGCTGAAATGGCAAACATTTAATTTAATAATGAATTGAATTTTATATTACTTTAAAATTCAGCAGTTCATATTGAAAAATATAAAGGGTGGAAAGTTTAGGCTTTTCACTTTTTTTAATCATAACAATACAGTAAATCATGAAATTAAGACAGGCAACAGCTGCCGATATTCCTTTAATTCAGGATCTGGCACGAAGATCATGGGAAAATGCCTATGCAGACATTCTTTCGACAGAACAGATGGAATTTATGCTTTCCGAAATGTATTCTGAAACAGAAATTCTGAATCATCTTCAGAATCCTCATTACCATTATTATCTTATTCAGGATGAAAATAATGATTCTTACGAAGGTTTTATCGGATACGAACACCATTATGAAGAAAAAACAACTAAGCTGCACCGTATTTATCTGGTTCCGGAGAGTAAAGGAAAAGGATTCGGCAAAAAGGCACTTCAGTTTCTGCATGAGAAAGTTTCTGAGAATGGAAATGAAAGAATTATTTTGAATGTGAACAAAAATAATTCTGCCAGAAGCTTCTATGAGTCCCAGGGATACAGGGTTTATGGAGAGGGTGTTTTCGATATCGGGAACGGGTTTGTGATGGATGATTATATGATGGAATTTCTAATTCACTCATTATTGACTTAAAATTTTGTAACTTTATCCTGTAATTCTATAACAAGTGATTTCTTTTTTTAAATGATCTTTGCTTCAGAACCAAATCACTTATAACAATACATTCATATGCTTGGTTTTGAGCTGACACAGCTTTTTATCAGTATATTTTTTTCATCCTTAGTGTTTAAATTCCTGTATTCTTAAATACAGGAGTTTTTGCGTCTATATGGCAAAAATAAAAAATTTACACCTATTTCACTTTTAAATGAAATAAATTATTATATTTACTAAATAAAACAGGCTTATATATACTAGGATGAAAATGTATGTTAAATTTGATTTCAATGCCCTTTGCAAAAAGGTATTGGACGAAAAACTTAAAGAACACGGGCTGAAGTACAGGCTGCTGAACTTCGGTGAAGTGGAATTTTATGAGCCCCTCACAAAAGAACAGCACAGTCTTTTTAAGCAAAATCTTGAAGATTATGGCATAGAAATCATAGAAAGCCAGAAGACTGCGCTGGTACAGAAAATAAAAGATGCTATCGTAGAACTGGTCTTTTCTGACGAGATCATACCGGTAAAAGCATCCATCTATATTTCTGAGAAACTGAACCACAGCTATGGATATCTTTCCAATCTATTTTCGGAAGTTGCTTATACATCTATTGAGAATTTTATTATTCTGCAAAAGATAGAGCATGCGAAAGCACTGATCATAAGAAACAAACAAAGCCTTACAGAAATAGCCCATAAGCTGAATTACTCCAGTGTAGCGCATTTGAGCACCCAGTTTAAAAATACAACAGGAATCACTCCCTCCCAGTTTCAAAAGATTATTGGAAAAAGAAGAAGAGCTCAAAGCACGGTAATAAACCCTAAAATGCAGTATGAATAAAGAATTTCTGAACGTAATAGTAGCAGATAACGATGAAAACACCTTGATTTTCTTTAAAAATATTTTGAAAGAGTTGAAAATCTCTATAAAAGTTCAATGCTTCTCTAACGGTAAAGATATGATGCTATATCTGAATAATAATGATGCCGTAGTTCCGGAAATTGTTTTTATAAAATATACCATTCCTGGAAAAGACAGCATGGAATGTCTGGAAGAAATTGAAGCAAACTCAAAATTCAATAATATGGTGACTGCTATTTTTTCTGAACCGATTTCAGAAGATGAAATTGAAGATATTTTTGTAAAAGGAGCTAATATTTTCATGAAAAAACCCGAGTCTTTTGAGGCTCTGAAAAAGGTACTTACAGAAATTATTACAATCAATTGGCAGTATCATACTTCAGGATTGAATAAAGATCATTTTATTCTGAAAGTATGATGAATAAAGGTTTTATTAATTTAGTATTAAGAAAATATTAATCGTATTTAATGCATACTATTCACAAATAAGTGAAAATTTTATAACTAATACTTAAAATAATATAAAAAGGATCTGAATTAATATACGGACATTTGTAAAAGTAATCTGAGACACAAATTTCATTATAAAGTAGAAGATACAGATGAATGAGAAGTAATTGTTTCTAAAAACAAAAATTATATAAATCACGATGTTAGTTAACAAAATGAATTATACTAGTTTTCCAATTTTAAAGCACAGAAGATCTTTAAACAAAACGGTACAATCATGAAAACTCAAAAGTAGTTGGAGATATTTTTATTCGTTTCATTCCCTCATCTCCACCGAAACTCAGTTAGTTTTTATAATAAGCAAGTTGGAAAAAAATAATTCATTTTGTTTTTCATAATTTGTTTTAATAGTTAAGGTTTTAGCTTATCAAATAATATTGTTATATAGATATTTTCACACCACATCACAAAATATTAAGCCTTAACTATTAAAATGAATTTTTTGGATATCCAAAAAGTAATTTCTTCTAAATAACAGTTTTATAAGGGGGCCGCAGGAAGTATTTTTCTGCGGTTTTTTTATGAAATTTTACTCCATTTGTTTTTTCCTTTGTAGTATCTGATATAATAGTTTTTAATGATCAGATTATCAGGTCTGGACAGCATCGGATCAGCTTCCAGAATTTTTTCTACCGTATTTTTTGTCGTTTTGATGATTGCCGAATCATTAATCAGGTCTAATCTCTTAAAATCTACCACACCACTTTGCTGGGTACCCAGAATATCTCCAGGACCCCGAAGCTGCATATCCACTTCAGAAATTTTAAAGCCGTCATTGGTTTCAGTCATTGTCTTAATACGCGTTCTGCTTTCTTTCGATAATTTATCTGATGTCATCAGGATGCAGTAACTCTGTTCAGCACCTCTTCCTACACGCCCTCTCAACTGATGGAGCTGTGAAAGGCCAAATCTTTCTGAACTTTCAATAACCATTACGGAAGCATTAGGGACATTTACCCCGACTTCAATCACGGTAGTTGCCACCATAATTTCAGCTTTCCCCGAAGCAAAATAAGCCATTGCCGCATCTTTCTCATCCGGTTTCATTTTCCCATGAAGCATGGTCACATTGTATTCTGAGAAATAATCCATGACATGTTCCAAACCTTCCACCAGATTTTTGTAATCCAAGGTTTCAGATTCCTCAATAAGCGGATATACAAAGTAAACCTGCCGGCCTTTCTTAATTTCGTCTTTACAGAAGTTATAAACATAAAGTCTGTCTTTTTCACGTCTGTGAGCAGTAATGATGGGCTTTCTTCCCACAGGCATTTCATCAATCACGGAAACATCCAGATCAGAATAAAAACTCATCGCAAGTGTTCTTGGAATAGGAGTAGCGGTCATCACCAGAATATGAGGCGGTATTTTATTTTTGGCCCAAAGCTTAGCCCGCTGGGCAACTCCAAATCTATGCTGCTCATCAATAATTGCGAGTCCCAGGTTTTTAAACTTCACCTTATCTTCCAAAACAGCATGGGTCCCTACCAGAATTGAAAGCGTACCATTTTCCAGTTCTTCATGGATAATTCTCCTTTCTGCTGCTTTGCTGGATCCGGTCAGAATGCGGATATTGATTCCTGTTTTTTCTAACAGTTCTTTAATACCATTATAATGCTGCTGGGCAAGAATTTCCGTAGGAGCCATCAGACAGCTCTGAAAACCGTTGTCCATAGCAATAAGCATGGTTAACAAGGCCACCATCGTTTTCCCTGATCCTACATCACCCTGTAAAAGCCTGTTCATCTGAATCGGCCTTTTCATATCAATCCGGATTTCCTTTAATACTCTTTTCTGTGCATTGGTAAGCTCAAAAGGAAGGTGGTTTTCATAGAAATCATTAAAATGATCTCCAATAATTGGGAAGGGATTGCCATAAGCCTGTGTTTTATGGTGAAGTTTTTTCAATCCATATCCTAATTGAAAAAAGAACGATTCTTCAAATTTTAATCTGTAATCAGCCTTATCAAAATGCTCTTTATCTTTTGGAAAATGAACATTCAGAAAAGCGTGCTGTCTTGACATGAATTTAAAGGTTTTCATCAGGTATTCCGGGAAATTCTCTTCAATAAGACTCGGAATTTCTTTGCAGATATTTCTCAGTGCATTCTGAAAAAACCTTTGACTTAATCCCCTTTTAGTCAGTTTTTCGGAACTCGGATAAATAGGTTTGAGTCTTGTATCTCCTTCTTTATTTTCTTCAGCTTCTATTTCAGGATGCGGCATAGAAAACTGGCGGTTGAAAACATTGATCTTTCCAAAAATATAAACCTCCTTATTAATAGGAAGCTGTTCTTTCAGCCATTTTGAATATTGGAACCATACCAGATCCATACTGCCTGTTTCATCATTAAATTTCGCAGATAACCTTTTTGTCTTCCCGGTCTGGATTTCCTGGACCTGAGTGATTCTTCCCCTCAATTGTATTTCCTGGCTGCTTTCTTCCTGAAGCAGGGAAACGGTATAAATTTTACTTTTATCCAGATAGCGGATAGGGTAGAAGTTCAGCATATCTTCAACAGTGGTTAGGCCCAATACACTTTTAATGAGTTTGGCTCTTTCCGGACCTATTCCTTTTACGTATTCTATGGAGGTTTCGAGATTCATTTTCAGATTTCAGGATGCGGGTTTTTGAATTTTTTGATCCTTATTTTTTGACAAAAGAAATAAAGGTTCGAATTTCGGTAAAATTAAAAAGACTTCCAAAAAATTGGAAGTCTGTATGGTGAATTTTTAGCATTAAATCCTAAAATCGGATCTCTAAATTAATCTTTGATTTTAGATTTGAACTTTTTCTGGTAATCTTCCCATTGTTCTCTGGTTTTAATCTTTTTGAACAAATCTTTTGAGATCAGTTCAAGATAGGGTTCCAGTTCCTTGGCAGATAATTCTCCCTGAAGAATGGTAATGGGATCTCCATGTTCATCCAGAAATACAGTACTCGGAACAGCACCTACATTCATATACTGTGTAAATTCATGCAGTGAATTTTTTCCTTTTCTGTGTTCAGTATTGGGATTTGAAAATGTTCTTCCAAAGATATCAATATTCTTTTTTTCTTCTGCATTAAACTTTACAGGATAATAATTCTCGTTCAGATTCTGAGCAATTACAGGATGTCCGTACGTTTTTTTGTCCATAATTTTACATGGGCCGCACCAGTCTGCATAAAAATCAATCAGTATTTTTTTAGGATTTTCCTTTTGGGCTTTTAAAGCTTCCTCAATGGTCATCCATTGTACCTGGGCAAAACTGAAATTTAATAAAAGTAAGAGAATTATGCTTAAAAATTTCTTCATATTGTGATATTTAGGTAAAAATAAGCATAATTACTTATTCTTTTTATTTTACATCCTGCATTAATTTTTTCACGTACGGAGATATCAAAATTAATACCACTCCGGCAATTACCGCGTATAATCCCAATTGTTTATATCCATCAGTATAAGTGATCAATTCATCATAGTTGGTAGACCCTTCTTTTGCCGTAGCAAGGCTGGCTCCGATAATCCCTGCAACATACTGCCCATACGCAGAAGCAAGGAACCACATTCCCATCATCATTCCCTGAAGATTCTTAGTAGAAAGCTTCGTCATAATAGACAATCCGATAGGAGAGAGGCATAATTCCCCAAGGGTAATGATTAATAATGCGAGGGTAAAGAAGTTCAACGAAGTAATTCCCTGAAGGTCTGCAAATAACCGGGTAGCAAACAGAACATAATATCCTAATCCCAGGAAAATAAATCCTAATCCGAATTTAATAATGGTATTAGGTTCAATTTTTCTCTTATTAAGCCAGATCCAAAGAAGTCCAATCAATGGAGCAAGGAAAATAATGAAGAAAGCCCCTCCTGAATTATTCACGCCATTCGGGTCTAATCCAAAAAGATCTTTGTTCAGGTTTTTAGCGGCAAAAATACTTAAAGAACCTCCACTTTGCTCGTAAATTCCCCAGAATATGATTGAAAATATAATGAAAACCAAAGCTGCCCAAAGCTTTTTACGTTCTGCAGCAGTTACTTTAGACATTTCATAGAATAAATAGATTAGAGTCAATGGCCCGATGGTCCACATGAAATAATCCGTATATTCTGTTTTAGCAACCATTGTCATAATGATAGGTACAAAAACCAATGACAAGACATATACTCCATATTCTTTCCATTTTGGAATTGGAGCTGTTTTTACTTCTGCTAAAGGATGTCCAGGCTGTAAACCGATAGTACCTAATGTTCTTTGCGTAAATACAAAGTTAATCAAGCTTACCACCATTACTATTGAAGCCAATCCGAAAGCAATATGCCATCTCATTTCTTCTGCAATAACATTACTTAGGAATTCTCCTTTACCAATAGCAATACATAAATAGCCACCTAACAATGCTCCAAGATTAATTCCCGCATAGAAAAGGGAAAAACCTGCATCAGCTCTTGAATCATTAGGTTTATAAAGTTGTCCCACCATAGATGAAATATTAGGTTTAAAGAAACCTGTCCCTACTACGGTGAATGCTATTCCGAGGAAAAAGAATTTATGGGGATCTGTAGCAAGAATTAAACTTCCTACAATCATCAGGAGACCTCCCCAGAACAGAGATTTTCTGAATCCTAAAATTTTATCGGCAAAAAGACCACCTACAAAAGTAAAGGCATATACGAAAGCCTGGGTGGCACCATATTGAAGGTTGGCTTCTTTTTCATGGAAATTAAGCTGTGAGATCATAAAGAAGACCAGCATTCCACGCATTCCGTAGAAACAGAAACGTTCCCACATTTCAGAGAAAAAAAGGCTCCAGATCTGTCTGGGATATTTTCCTTTGAAATCTTGTATTTCATCTAAAGTTAAGCTCATAATGATATATGATTAAGTTCTAATTAAGGGTTTTTATCTTTCTGATCCAGTTCAAAACGAATTCTGTCCTGATCAATAATTTGTTTTAATTCTTCTTCTTTGGGGAGGTACAGCAGGTATTTGCTGGCAAATAGATTGTTTTTATCATTCAAAATAGAATATTTTACAATGGTCTCATCCTTTTCTGAGCATAATAAGATTCCTATGGTTGGATTATCGCCTTCACCGCGTTTCAGATCATCATACATTCTTACATACATATCAATCTGTCCGATATCCTGATGAGAAAGTTCTCCGGTTTTCAGATCAATAATGACAAAGCATTTTAAGATATAATTATAGAAGACAAGATCAATGTAGAAGTCCGATGTATCTGTAGAAATATGTTGCTGTCTCGCTACAAAAGCAAAACCTTTCCCGAATTCCAGTAAAAATTTTTGAATGTGATCAATAATGGCTGTTTCAATTTCTTTTTCAGAGAATTGTTCATCAGCTGTTAAACCAAGAAATTCGAAAATATAAGGATCTTTTAAAACACTGTGAATACTTTCCGGAGAAGATTTTTTATGTTCTAAAACCCTTTCGTAAGCTAGCGAATTGATTTGTCTTTTGAGATCCCTGTAGTTCCAGTTATTTTGAACAGATTCGTTGATATAATAATTCATTTTATCACTATTGTCCAGCTTTATCAAGAGTCTGTAGTGGGTCCAGCTCAATTGTTGACGCAATGCGTCAACAATTGGAAACACTTTGTAAAACTTTCGCATATTGGATAAGTTGGTATAATCAAATCCTTTTCCAAATTCTAAGGTAAGCTTCTGAGAAAGTTTTTTTAGCGTATATTTTCCGTATTCTGCACGTTCTTTTCCTTGTTGCTCATCTTCCACAATAAGTTTTCCGATTTGCCAGTAGGTAAGCAATAAAGTAGAATTCGCTATCCGAAATACCTTTTCGCGCGACTGTCTAATGATTTCCTTTACGGATTGGAATAAAGAATCTTCGGAAATTTCCATCGTACGAAAATAAAAAAAACCTCTGACTTAGCAGAGGTTTTATTCATATTTTGTTAATACACTTAGTTTACACCGTGCATCATTTTCTTTAAGATAGGTGAAATTAAACCTAAGATTACAGATGCAATACCACAAAGTACTACGAATACCATGAAGAATTCAAATAGATTGTGAATTTCAAATCCTACAAAAGTAGGGTTATGTAATGGAAGCTGAGCTTTATCAAAAGCAGCTACCTGATCTGCAGTTAAGGTTACTTTCTTATCTAATACATCCTGAAGATTTACTCCTATTTCTTCTGCTTTCTTAAATTTATCACCTGTTGCCGGGATAAGCGCTCCTAATGAACCTGCCAATGCATAACCGGCAGCGTTAGAAATGAAGAATACACCATATAATAAGGAAGCGAATCTTTTTGGAGCCAGTTTACCTACTAATGATAAACCGATTGGAGAAAGACAAAGCTCACCACAAGTCTGGATGAAATATAAAAGCATTAACCATTTGATGGCTAATAACCCTGAGTTTCCAAGATCTTTTACATTATGGGCAATGATGAAATAAGAAAGAGCAATTAATGCCAATCCCATTGCTTGTTTGAATGGAGATACCGGCTCTTTTCCTTTTGCTCTCAGTTTATCCCAACACAAACTGAAAGGAACAGCCAACAGAACTACGAAAATTCCGTTGAAAATCTGAACCATTGAAGGAGGCATATTCCATCCGAAAATGTTTCTGTCCGTTTGGTTATCTGCGATAAATGTTAATGAAGATCCTGCCTGTTCAAAAGCTGCCCAGAAAAAGATGATGAAGAATGAAACAATATAGATTACCCAGATTCTTTGTCTCTCAACCTTGTTCTCAGCAGAAGACATAATCAGGAAGGCAAGAGAAATCCCTGCCGCATAGATGAAAGGATAAATAATTCCTTTGATCAGCTGTCCCATTTCTACTGAGTTGAATCCAAACTCCCCTACAAGAAGATATCTGAAAGCAAAGAATAGAATAACAAATATCCCTCCTGTGATTCCTAGAGCCTGCCCTGAGAATTTAGCAGTCTGTGTTTCTCCTTCCTCGAAATCGGCACTTGTATTGTTTTTTGGCAATCCTCCGATAGGTCTTCCTTCCGGAGTTACTACATATTTGTTTTTAAGAATAAAGAATGTTATTGTTCCGATTACCATCGCAATAGAAGCGGCTAAGAATCCCCATTTGAAAGCGAAGATATCTCTTACTCCGGTTGCAGCATCTTTTACGTCTCCTACGTATGGACAGATAAACTGACCTAAGAATGCTCCGATATTGATTCCCATATAGAAAATGGTAAAAGCTGAATCCAGTTTAGATTTTTCCTGTTTTGGATAAAGACTCCCTACCATTGAGGAAATATTCGGTTTAAAGAATCCATTACCGAAAATGATAACGAATAATGCCAGCCACATAATCAGTTTAGCACTTCCAATGTCTGCTGAAAAAGTTGAAGCACTGATAAATAATAAGAACTGGCCAATAGCCATTAACGATCCACCAATGATGATCGCGAATCTGTTTCCGATATACTTATCAGCAATAAATCCTCCCAAAAGAGGTGTTAAATAACATAACGCTAGAAATCCACCATAGATGATTGCCGCATCAGCTTCTTTTATTAATAAGGAATTTACCATGAAGAGCGTCAAAAGTGCTCTCATCCCATAAAAGTTGAAACGCTCCCACATTTCTGTTCCGAAAAGAACCCATAATCCTTTAGGATGCCTGGAATTCTTATTCTCTACAAATTCATCCGGTTTCGGACTCAGTGCTTCAATATTATCCATTTCTATTGTTAATTTTTGTTAAGACTGACAAATATAGTTTATTTTGGGTTTTTGGCAAGGTTTTAATTTTATTTTTAAATAAAAAAGCTGCGGAACTATTCCACAGCTACTTATCTTTATAATATCAATGATTAATGTCCTTTTTCCTTCATAATTTTATTCAGTCTTTTTAACATAGAAAGACCTAAAAGTGTAGCAAATATTAACAAACCGAAGTTAACAAGGAAATAATTCGTTTTGTTTTCGTAATTATACCACGTACTCGCCAGGATTCCGGAAAGCTTATTTCCCACAGAGTTGGCAAGGAAGAATCCTCCCATCATCAATGCGGTAATCCTTGCAGGAGAAAGTTTTGAAACGAATGAAAGTCCCATTGGAGACAAACATAATTCTCCGATGGTAATTACCCCGTAGCTGGCAACAAGCCATAAAGGAGATACTTTTACAGCTCCGTTATCTCCGGCCATTACTGCTAAAACCATTACCAGGCAGGAAAGTCCGGAAATAAATAATCCTAAAACAATCTTGGTAGGAGTTAGAGGTTCTTTTCCTTTTCTTCTCAACAATGCCCAGAACCCAACAATCACTGGAGTCAGTGCAATAACCCAGAACGGATTGATAGACTGAAATAATTCTGTATTGTACAGATAAACTTTATTTTCAGGGTTTTTCTCAAGGGTAGCACGCTGTTCAGGAGATATATTTTTAAAATAAACATCTTTGCCCATTTCTTTCTTCGTCTCTCCTTTGTCATCTTTTTGAGATCGGAACTGATTGTCATACACCGGAGTTTCTTTGTTTTCATAGCTCTTGCCTTCCACCATATAAATACCTTCCAATGGTTTTTCAAGAGAAGCAGGAACACTTCTGTCCGTATAATAATTCGCCCATCTCGTTAAAGCTGTACCATTCTGTTTGAAAACAGCCCAGAAGAACATACTGATCAGGAATACAGAAAGTAATGCTCCGATAGAAGCTTTTTCGTCAGGTTTAGCTTTAAAGTAAAGAGATGCGTAGAAGTAGATTACAGGTACACAGGCAAAAATAAAGGCATCTGTACTGTCACTTCCAAAAATATTGTTAGGAACAAACCAGCCTATTACTCCGGCAATAATGGCTGGAACAAAAACTTTAAGCATAATTTCCGAAAGCTTGGTATCTCCTTCCTGTACAGGTTTCATCTGTGCAGCATGGATATAATGCTTTCTTCCGATGGTAAAAATCACCATACCAATAAGCATTCCCACTCCGGCAGTGATGAAAGCCTCACCCCAACCGAATTTATTACGCATAAATGCAGCAATAATGTTACAGATAAAAGCTCCGATATTGATTCCCATGTAGAAAATATTATATCCTGAGTCTTTATTCGCTTTATAAGGTTCTTCAGAATAAAGGTTTCCTAATAATGTTGAGATCGTCGGCTTAAAGAAACCGTTTCCTATGATAATTAATGCCAGTGAAGCATAAAACAGAGGTAAATCTTTAAATACTCCCATTCCTATATACCCGGCAGCCATTAAAAAACCTCCCAGATAGATAGATTTAATATATCCTAAAACTCTGTCTGCCAGGAATCCTCCAATGAAGGGAGTCAGATAAGTTAAGGCAATATAAGTTCCGAAAATATCATCAGCAGTTTTATCCGGAAGTCCAAGTCCGCCTTTCATACCCGTAGGCTCAATAACATACAGAACAAAGATTCCAAGAATCAGGTAATACCCGAAACGCTCCCACATTTCAGTAAAAAAGAGGAAGGGCAGCCCTTTAGGATGTTTAGTCTTCATATAATCAATTTTCAAATTTCCCAAAAATAGGTTTTTAATTTTAATTGATAAAATAAATAAAACTGCCGTAAATGATTAATGAAATAAATAAGAAATATCAATGTTCATACGAGTTTTCTTTATCCAAAAACTTGTACATATTTTACAAATTAAAGGAAAATGAATAAGCATAAAACATGCATATGTATTTCCTTTTCAAGTGATATTTGTTTTCTATTTTCGGTAATGTCAATAGTGACATATAATGATAAAAAAACATTTTATTATGAAAAAATTAAAGAAACTTTCGAGAGAGAATTTAAAAAATGTTCAAGGAGGTAGAAAAGATTTTTGTCAGCCGGGAGCTGGTGATGTATGTGGACAATATGGATTGGAATGTGGCTTTTGGTATACGGTACAAGATGGCCAGGTGGTTGAGTCTCATAATGCTTGTAATGATGTTAACCTGAATAACAGGTTTTTAAAGAGATACAATTAGTATCTCTTTTTCTCTAATACTGAATACTACTTAAACTGTCATGAAAGCATTACTTTTTATCTTATTATTCATATCGAATATTTTGGCTGCACAGAATATTACTTTTATATATGAACTTATCTTTAGAACTGAAAAAAAAGATGTAAAACAAGAATATTATTATCTGGATGTTCTGGGTAAGCAATCTGTTTTTAGATCAGAAAAAGCACGTGAAGCAGACTCATTAATGCAAAAAAATGGGTATTGGCAGAGGCGTCAACCTATTTTTGAGAATATGTATTCATTCAAAAACTTAATCAGTAATACAGTTTATAAAAGTATTACACACCCGTCAATGTATGATTTATATTATATTAACATTGATGATAGACTACAATGGCAGATTCTGTCTGATACAATGAAAATTGGTGATGTGGAATGTCAGAAAGCGGTAACAGAGTATGGTGGACGCAAATGGATTGCCTGGTTTGATCGTGCAAGCCCACTACAGGATGGACCTTATATATTTTATGGACTTCCGGGATTAATTGTTAAGCTTTCCGATGATAAGGGTGATTTTGATTTTGACCTTATAAAAATAAAAAAATCTGATAAAAATAATATGTTCTATTTGCGAAAAGGGAGAGAAATAAATTGGGATATTTATAAGAAATTGCAAAGTGATTATTATAATGATCCCTTTGCTGAAGTAAAAGCCAGAAATATTAAAACAAAAGTTGGTGATGTCAATGGAAATCCTGTAAATTTAAGCTTCAAAGAAATTACGGGAAATATTCAAAAACAACTTAAAGAAAGTAATCCCATAGAGCTGGATAAAGCTGTAAAGTATCCTTAGCGAATAAAATCACTGGCTTATCCTTTTAATCAATATCTTTATCAATGATACGGAATACCCGGTTCAGTATGAAAGAGCAGATCCGGAGTTCTTTATCCCGGAATTATTATCAGAAAATTAAATTATTATGAAAAGCTTATTATTTATATTGCTGGGAACATTTATTTGTTTTTCACAAAGTAACAGATTTATATATGAAGTAACTTCTAAGAAGGATTCTACCTCTGAAAATAGGATGAAAGAAAATTTTAATCTTGATATTACGCCCGATGATATAATTTATTACAATAGATTATACTATGTTAATGATTCATTGTTTGCAGCTAAAAATCAATACGGATATAAAGGGTATAAACTGACTTCATTTCTGATAAAAAAAAATAATAGTAATGAATATCAAAACTATGAATACATAGGAGATGTAAACTTCTATAAAATTAGCGAAAAAGCAGAGCAGAACTGGAAAATTTCAGATAGTACCAAAACATTTGGAGGATATCAGGTTCAAAAAGCTATAACGGAGTTTGGAGGAAGAAGCTGGGTGGCATGGTTTTCCAAAGATATTCCGATGCCTTATGGTCCCTATAAGTTTAATGGGTTACCCGGATTGATTATGGAACTATATGATACCAAAAGGAATTATTATTTCAAAATTATTAAAAGTGAAAAAATTCCTGAGGATTATAAACGGGTTTCATTAGATAATTGTATTTCCAGAGCAATTCCTGTGGATTATACAAAATTGAATAAGTTAAGATTAGAACTGTATGACAACCCTTTCAAATATATAATGAATGGAAGACTGAACTTGTCAGAAGGAAAGAAATTACAGCTTGATGATGGGACGATCCTTACAAAAGAGGAACTGAAACCTGCAGAAGCAAATGAAAGAATAAAATTTAAATCCTTTAATAATCCTATTGAACTGGATAAAGCAGTAAGATATCCTTGATGAAAGCTTCTTTCAGAATATTTTTAAAATACTAAAAACCCTTTCAGAATTTCTGAAAGGGTTTTTATTTAGATACAATATGATTCTTATAAGTTATTCAAGATGAAATCCGTCATTTTCTGATATAACTGAGGTCTTGTCTGTCCACCATAAATTCCGTGGTTTTTATCCGGATAAGCCATGAAATCAAACTGTTTTTTGTTTTGAATTAAAGCCTCGGAGAATTCCATAGAATTCTGGAAGTGAACGTTGTCATCTGCCGTTCCGTGAATCAGGAGGAATTTACCTTTCAATAAGTTTGCATATTCCGTAGGAGAGTTTTTATCATATCCATCAGGGTTTTCCTGAGGCGTTCTCATAAACCTTTCCGTGTATACAGAGTCATAATATCTCCAGTTGGTTACCGGTGCTACGGCAATTCCCATTTTGAAAACATCTGCTCCTTTAGTCATTGCCAGACTGGTCATATACCCACCAAAGCTCCATCCGAACATTCCGATTCTGCTTTTGTCAACATAAGATTGGCTTCCAAACCACTTTGCTGCAGTGATCTGATCTTCAATCTCATATTTACCTAAATTCATATACGTTACTTTCTTGTATTTTGCTCCTTTGTAACCCGTTCCACGACCGTCTACACAAGCTACGATATATCCTTTTTGTACAAGATGGTTGAACCACATTGCATTTCCATTATCCCATGAGTTGGCAACCTGTTGAGAGCCAGGTCCGGAATACTGAAACATAAATAAAGGGTATTTTTTATTCGGATCAAAGTTTTTAGGCTTCATAATCCATGCATTCATCTGATCGCCTACCGCATTCGGAATGGTGATGAATTCTTTTTCAACAAAATTATCCGTTTTTAATTTCTGTAACTGATCATTGTTGTTCTGAAGTTCTTTTACTGCTTTCCCATTCCCGTCTTTTAAAACATAAGTGTAAGGTTTTGCGGCTGTAGAAGAGGTTTCAATGAAATAATTATAGTTCTTGCTGAAATTGGCAGAGTTATTTCCTTCTGCGTTAGAGATCAGCTGAGATTTTCCGTTTTCAATATTTACTTTGGAAATTACCTTATTGATGCTTCCTTTCTCGGTAGTCTGAACGTAAATTTCTTTTGATTTTGGATTGAATCCATAATAATCAGTTACCTCCCAGTTTCCTTTTGTGATCTGCTTTTTAAGCTTACCATCTTTGTCATACCAGTAAAGGTGGCGGTTTCCATCTCTTTCAGAAGCCCAAAGGAAAGAATCATCTTCAAGGAATTCCAGCGTAGGACTGTCAGTATCGATCCATTTATCATCCGTCTCAGTAAACAACTTCTGAACAGCTCCTGTTTTGGTGTTTACTTTTAAAATATCTGAAGCATTCTGAACTCTCTCAGAAGTAATTAAAACAATTTCATCTGGTTTTGCAGTCTGGAATACATTCGGGATGTAATAATTCTTGAAAGAACCTAAGTTCAGCTGTATTGTTTTCCCGTTATCCAGACGGTAAAGTTGTGCAGAAACAACAGAGTTTTTCTCCCCGGCTTTTGGGTATTTATAGCGCATTTCGGCCGGGTAAAGACTTTTTCCGTAGATAGGAATATAGATTTCCGGTACTTGGCCTTCGTCAGATTTTACAAATACAATCGCATCAGAATTTTTGGTCCACTCATACTGTCTCGCATGTCCGAATTCTTCCTCATAAACCCAATCTGCCAGACCATTCAGTATTGAATTCTTTTTACCATCAGTAGTAATCTGTGTGATTTTTCCTGAAGCAAGATCTTGATAGAACAAGTTGTTGTCAGAAATGAATGCCACTTTTGTTGCATCCGGTGAAAATGTAGGCTCCTGAACTGTTTTTCCCTCATTCAGACTGGTTACTTTTCCGGATTTTAAATCTTTTACATCAAATTTCCCAAGGAAAGAATGTCTGTAAATAGGCTGGCTGCCGGTCTGTAAAAGGATTTTAGACTCATCATCAGAAAAAATATAGCTTTCAAACTTTCCATCTACAAGGTTTCCCTCTTTCTGTGAAGTTTTATAAGAATATTTTGCAATTCCTGAGGGTTCAATCACAAGATAATTTTCACCGTTTTTCATGGAAGTGATTCCTGCGATCCCTTTTCCACGGTAGTATCCTGAATATATTTTATCTAAAGTAATTTCCTGTGCCGATACATTTTGGAATACAGCGGCAATGGTAAGAGTTAATAGGAGTTTTTTCATTTTCAATTTTAATGATTCCAAATTTAATAATTCTTACTTATATAACCATATAAAATGCAAAATCAGGATTTGATATCCTTTTTTATGCTATAATAATTTCAATAATGAAATTTTTGAAAAAAGGCAATTTGGCAAAAGAATTGAATATATAATAACTATAAATCAAATCAAATGATAATTATGGAAACGAATGCATACAACCAGAAACTGAACCGTTATGTATTAAACGACCAGATTGTTTATACAGGTTTTTCCAGTTTTAATGACGCTGAAGAATGCGCCCATAAAAAGGGAGGAACATTGGTAGAAGTAGTGTTTAGAGACGGGAATGATAATCCCGAAATTACTGATGAAGCAGGTTTGATAGAGAAAAAACTTCATTACCATGTGGATGCAGGCGATGAATATAAATTTATTCATTCCTCAGATCCCGGATTCAGAAAATATGCGGATGAGTTGCAAAAAATTAAAGCGAGACAACAGCAATCTCCACCCGATGAAAGATATTTTGCCAATTTTGAAATTGAAAATGCGGAAGACCCGATCATCGTGATCAAAAATGATCATTTTGAATCGGTAACATCAAGAGAGCGTTCAAAGTATTTGAAACATGCCTGTGTTTATGAAATAGGGGTTTCCCTGCCAAAATCTTAAAAAAATCAAATCATGAGCAAGACTAAATATTCAGAAAAAGCTCAGGACAAAGTAGGAAAAGTGATGCACGAATTCAAGGAAGGAAAACTTAAATCTTCTTCCGGAAAGAAAGTGACAAGCAGAAAGCAAGCCGTAGCTATCGGCATTTCTGAAGCTAGAGAAAAGGGACTTAAAACGCCTGCAAAGAAAAAAAGTAAATAAACTTATAGAGAAAAGCCCGGAAATTTTCCGGGCTTTTTTATGAGGTGTAATGAATTCGTATTTATCCTATCTCGTTTCATTATAAAGCACTTTGTAGTACTCATCTGCCATCCTGTCGCTGTTGAAGTGATCTTTCACATCATTCATTGCATTGTGCTGTATTTTTCTCCATTCATCAGGATGATCATAATAAGTTGGAAGAATTTCGTTTTCAAGGATTTCATATAATTTGTTTAAATCATAGTTGTCCTGTTCATAGATGCTCATGTTCATATAATCAGCTTTCGGAACAACGAAAGAGTTTTCTCTATGTTTGGCAAATTCCGGAATCCAGCCGTCGTCAGTGGATAAATTCACGGAGCCGTTCATGGCAGCAGTCATACCGGAAGTTCCTGAAGCTTCCCTTGGAACCCTGGGGTTGTTAAGCCATAGATCCGAACCTTGTTTTAAAGATTTACTTAAAGCAAGTTCATACCCTGTAAGAACAGCCATACTTTTATGATTTTTACTTTCCTCAACGAGAGTATTGAATGTGGAAATGGCGGAATAGTCCATTGGATAAGGCTTTCCTGCCCAAATGATCTGTACCGGATATTTCGGGTTGTTCAGAAGCCTGTAGAATCTTTCTTTATCATGCAGAAGAAGTTCCGCTCTTTTGTAGCCCGCAAATCTTCTTGCCCAGACAATGGTAAAAATATTAGGGTTAAATAAATTTCCCGTTTGATCTGCAACAATACTGAAAAGCTTTTTCTTCAAATACTTTTTACGGTAGTCGAAAACAGTTGCATCATTTTCGTCTTTGGCATTGTACAAAGGTTTATCAGACCAATATTTAAATTCCTGTGCGTTAGTGATAGAGGTAATCTCACAGATATCAGAATATTTATTCCACATGGCTCTGGAAACCACACCATGAAGCTGGGAAACGCCGTTGGCAATTCTGGCCATCCTCAATGCACAAAGGGAATGATTGAAGCGGTCATCATTGGAACCTTCAATCTTTTTTACTTCTTCCATGCTGTAGCCGGAGAAATAAGACATATCATAACATAATCTGAAACTGTGTTTTTCATTTCCTGCTTCTTCAGGCGTATGCGTTGTGAAAACCAGCTTTTCCTTAACTTTATTGAGGTCTCCGTTATATTTTTTCAGCAGGTAAAAAGCTGCCGGAAGTCCGTGAGCTTCATTAAGATGGTAAACATCTCTTTCAATATTCAATTCGTCCAATAGTTTGGCTCCTCCTTTTCCTAATAAAATATATTGGGCAAGTTTGGTAGATTCATTGGCATCATATAATTTGTGACAGATTGTTTTGGAAACGTGATCGTTTTCCGGGACATCTGTGGAAAGGAAAAACATAGGTGCCGTATTGAAAGTTTCAGGATCAAGGTACCATACTTTTACCCAAACCGGAGCACTGTGGATTTCGATTTGAAATTTTATTCCGGTGTCTTCCAAAAAGCTGTACATTTTCCTTGTCCATACAGGCTGTAAAGTCTGATCATGATTTCTTGCCTGGTCATAATAACCAAACTTCCATAGAATACCGATTCCTATAAGGTCCTGCTTAAGATTGTAGGCACTTCTCATATGAGATCCTGCCAGAAAGCCAAGTCCTCCCGAATATATTTTAAGTACCTGCTCAAGAGCAAATTCCATAGAGAAATAGGCGGTTTTTTTTGAATATTGAGGATTGATATTGTAAGGTATTCTGAAGTTCCTAAAATCCATAAATGTGCGTTTGTGTTAGAAAAAGACAAAGGTATTAATTATGAAAATAAACTTTACATTAATTAACAGATAAATTAATTTTAAAACTAAGTGTTGAATTGTTTTTTTACTTATCTTTAAGTGTGTAAAATTTTGATTATCAAAAACTTTTAACGATGAAAGCCCAGGGCAGCATGTGTTCTTAAATAAATAAAAAAATCACACATGAAAAAGACATTTTCTGAGGAAGATCTGATAAAGAATCTGAGTTTATATTACCTGAACAGGCATTTGAAAAAAAAGCCCATAGAGAAGTATCACCGTACCATAGATGAATCTCCGCTTCATGACCGTGAAAAGTACAGAAAGAAATCCGAGATTCTGCTTCTCAATTCTTTTATGCATCACTTCCCCGAAGTGAAATTTGAAAACCTTACCTGCGAGAGCCCGGACTTTATCGCAAAGTTAAACGACAAAAAAATTGGAATAGAACTGACTGAAGTAATCAATCATCTGGAAATGAAGAAAGTGGAAAGCACTTTGAATAAAATGTTCCGTCAGGCAGAAATATTATTAGAACAGGAAGACACTACGAAATATCGTGGTGTTTATTTTTTAGAATTCCATTCGGAAACCAAATTTGATCATCTTGAAGCACAGCAGGAAAATATCATTAGTATCTATAAAAGCATCAAAAAAAACAAACCTATGGGTTGTGTAAAAAGTATTAGAAAATCTTTTCACCGAAGAAATGTCTTTATTACTCATGAATACAGTATGAGCCTTTTTGATGAACTCTGCTCGGAGAAAATCCTGGAACTCATTGAAAAGAAAAATGAAAAATTTCCTTATTATGATACCTCGGTAGATGAATGCTGGCTGGTGATTGTTTCAGATATGAATTCTATTGCGTCAAGATATACCTTTATTCAGGACAAGGAACATTTGAAAGAAGTGAAAAGTCCTTTCCATAAAATATTTCATCTTGAAAACCTGTGTGGGAATATTACCAGTATAAAATAAAGTTTTTGATTTTTGTTGTGTTTAGCTATTTCGTGCTTTAAGTTGTGTTTGTGTAAACTATTTTAAATTATTTCGTGTTTTAATTTGAAATAGTTTAAAATTATCTAGATTTTATTGTTTGTAATTAAAATATGGGTATATTTGGTGTGCGTTGAATATCAATATGATGTATAACTAATAAACCATAAAAACATGTAATCTATGAGAAAACTTTTACTTTTCATACTTCTGTGCATCTCTCATACTTATTATTCTCAGGCAGATTGTGCGACTGCATTGTCCGTCTGCGGAAACTCAAATATCACTTACAGCCCTACAGGATATGGTAATATAAAAGAACTGGTGAACTCAGGGAGTTGTATAGACTTTACCGGAGAACACAATTCTATTTGGTATAAAATTACGATTGCTACCGGAGGTACTCTTACTTTTGATCTGGTTCCGAATAATCCGGATGCTGATTATGACTGGGCCATTTTTGGTCCTAATGTAACTTGTGGAAGCTTAGGCTCACCCATACGTTGTAATGCTGCAACCGTTATCGGGCCTGGTCCGGCTACAGGATTAAATATGACAAGTACTCTTCTAAGTGCAGCCGGAGGTTCTTTGACTCCTTATTGTAAATATATGGATGTTTTGCCGGGGCAGACGTATTATTTGTTTATTGACAACTGGGTAAGCAGCACCAGCTCTACAACGGCTCCGTTTTCTTTGACGTGGGGCGGAACTGCCACACTGGCTTCACCATTTACAGACCCTAATATTCAGACACAGCCATTTACTCCTCCTGGAATTCCTGCAGCCAATCCTGCCGATCCGAGAGAAGTGGTAATATGTTCAAGTACGGCTCTGTTTGATTTTTCTACATTGTCTGCGGGAATTATTAATGGAAATCAAAACTTTAATGTAAGTTATCATTTGAGCCAGAATGATGCTTTAACAGGGAATAATCCTATTACGGCTCCAATCACGGTAAATACAACCACTGTTTACTATTACAGTATCAATTATACCGATCCAACCAATGCTACCAATCCGCTTAATAAGTGTAAGCAGGTTGGAACATTTAAATTCAAAAACGGTTCTATTACGGTTAAGAATGTAACATTAACCGAATGTAACAATAATAATGCAGGTACAGCTTTATTTGATTTAACCACAGCAGATGTTATCGGAAACCCGAATGTAACTAAAAAATACTATCACACGATGGCGGACCTCAATGCCGGTATCAATGAGATCACTACTCCTATGGCATTTGTATCTGCGGAAGGGATTGTTTATGTAAAAGTCATTTCAGAATTTGGCTGTACTGCAGTGGCACAGATCACTTTGAAATTTTATCCGGTTGTCGTTGTGAATGAAGCGACATTAAGATCATGTTTCATTGAAGCGAATCCATCCACGGCCTCTTTCAATCTTGTTAATGCTTCAGTAACAGGTCAGACGAATCCTACAAAAAAATATTATCCTTCATTGACGGATGCTGTTAATCAGACGAATGAGATTCTGAATGCTAATAATTATATTGCCCCTAATGGATTTGTATATGTAAGAGTTTCCAATGCTCAGGGATGCTATACAATAGCCAGAATTACTTTAGTTGTTATTGCTCCGGTATATTCTACTACTCTTAAAGATGCAACCATTTGTGCAGAAGATCAGACCACGCTGGATGCTGGTCCGGGATTCAAAAGTTACGAATGGAGTACAGGAGCTACTACCCAAACAATCAAAGCAGGAATAGGAGTATATTGGGTAAAACTTAAAACCGGAGAATGTATTACAACCCAAACGGTAAAGGTACTTCCTTCTGAACAGCCGGTTGTTTCCGGAATTGATATCTCAAATAATACAATTACAGTTTCAGTAACAGGAGGAAATCCGGCGTATAAATATTCAATAGACAATATTATCTGGCAGGATTCTAATGTATTTAATAATCTTTCAAGAGGAGATCATAAAGTTTACGTAAAAGACGCTTACGATTGCGATCCTATAGAAATAGGAGTGGTTGTACCTAATTTAGTTAACGTGATTACCCCGAACGCGGATGGAGTGAATGATGTGATTGATTATTCAGCATTAGGCAATAAACAAAATCTGATCATGAATATTTTTGACCGCTACGGAAACAAAATCTTCCAAGCTGACAGATCAAATGGTTATAGATGGGATGGTACGCAGGGCGGAAGAAGAGTGCCTACCGGAACCTACTGGTATTCTATCACATGGAATGAAAATGATAAAAATAATACAGCAATCAAATTTACAGGTTGGGTATTGGTAAAAAACAGAGAATAACAATAAATATAATACATAGATAAAACCACTTCAAATGAAGTGGTTTTTATTTTTAAAAGTTTTTAAATTAGGTATCAAAATAAAAAAAATGAAAGACCTGTTTGTAAAACGTTTTGAATATTATAAATCTTTGGGAGATAAAACATTTGGCCAGCTTACTGATGAACAGATGTTCTGGCAGTATAATGATGAGAGTAATTCTATTGCCGTTATTGTGAAGCATCTTGCAGGAAATATGCTTTCAAGATGGACAAATTTTCTTACTGAAGATGGAGAGAAGTCATGGCGTAACCGTGATGGAGAGTTTATCAATACATTTACTACTAAAGAACAGGTGCTGGATTTTTGGGAAAAAGGCTGGGAATGTTTTTTTGATGCCCTTGAAAAGATCAATGATGGCAACCTTTACTCAACAACTTATATCAGAGGGGAAGCTCACCCTGTTATTGATGCTGTTCTCCGCCAGCTGGCTCACTATCCTTATCATATCGGTCAGATAGTTTATATCGCGAAAATGATAAAAAATGAAGATTGGAATACACTGTCTATTGCCAGAAACCGTTCTCAGGAATTTAATTCCGAAATGAAAAACAAGTTTTTAAATGGTGAACCAGATACCCATTCATCACCCGTCTGCTTTCAAAACAGCCCTGAAGTAAGGGACGAATATAAACAATAGATTCAATCAATCTTGGATTCTTATTAAAATTACTATCTTTGCACCCATAAAATTCAGGAGTAACAAATGTCTACTTTTCATAGAACTGCCGCGTTTCATACACTTGGCTGCAAATTAAATTTTGCGGAAACATCTACTATTGCCCGTCAATTAACAGATGCAGGTTATGATAAGGTAAGTTTTGATGAAAAAGCAAACGTGTATGTTATCAATACATGTTCCGTGACAGAAAATGCTGACCGTGAGTGTAAACTGCACGTGAAAAGAGCTATGAAAGCCAATCCGGAAGGACTGGTAGTTATTGTTGGATGTTATGCACAATTGAAACCTGAAGAAATTTCCCAGATTGAAGGAGTTGATCTTGTTTTAGGAGCAAAAGAAAAATTCAATATTCTGAGCTACCTTGATGATTTGGAGAAATCTGAGAATGAAGGAGTAGTGCACTCATGTGAAATTGAAGAAACAGACTTCTTTATCGGAAGTTATTCTATTGGTGACAGAACCAGAGCTTTCCTGAAAGTACAGGATGGTTGTGACTATAAATGTACATACTGTACGATCCCTTTAGCTAGAGGAATTTCACGTTCTGATACTATTGAAAATGTTCTCAGAAACGCCACAGAAATTGCCGCAAAAGACATCAAAGAAATTGTGCTTACAGGGGTGAATATCGGTGATTATGGTAAAGGGGAATTCGGAAATAAAAGACACGAACATACTTTCCTTGATCTTATTTCGGAACTTGATAAAGTAGAAGGAATTGAAAGAATCCGTATATCTTCTATTGAACCGAACCTTTTGAAAGATGAAAGTATTGAACTGGTTTCTAAAAGTAAAAGCTTTGTTCCGCATTTTCATATCCCGTTACAGTCCGGAAGCGATGATCTCCTGAAAAAGATGAAACGCCGTTACCTGACAAAACTATACAATGACAGAGTCAACAAGATCCGCGAGGTAATGCCTGATGCGGCTATTGGTGTAGATGTTATTGTAGGATTTCCGGGAGAAACAGAGGAAATATTTATGGAAACCTATAATTTCCTTAATGAACTTCCTATTACTTACCTTCACGTATTTACCTATTCTGAAAGAGAAAATACGGAAGCAGCCACAATGGAAGGTGTTGTTCCGGTAGCTGAAAGAAAAAAACGTAATAAAATGCTTAGAATTCTATCTGAAAAGAAGAAAATGGCATTTTATCAGACACAACTTGGAAAATCGCTTCCTGTTCTTTGGGAGCACGAAAATAAAGACGGGAAAATGTTTGGCTTCACAGAAAACTATGTGAGAGTCCAGAAAGACTTTGATGCTGCATCCGTAAACCAAATCGAATTTCTAAATTTAGAAAAAATCCTGTCAGATGGCACGGTTTCTGTGCAGTCCTCTTATCAAAACTTTTTAGCAAAAGCGTAGGCTCTTTGCTAAAATTCTACTAAATTTATTTTTAAACTTTTAAATACTACATTCATGAGAGATAAGTTTTTATCTTGGGGAATTGTATTAGTAATTGCTACATGGATTATAGCAATACTGATCAGAGCGCATTATTGGATACCAACACTGTTATCCGCAATTTATGCATTAGGTGTATACAATGCTTACCAATCGAAACATGCTATTTTGAGGAACTTTCCTGTATTGGGATACTTCAGGTATTTTTTCGAGAGTATTTCACCTGAAATGCAGCAATATTTTATTGAAAGGGAGACAGATGGGAAACCGTTTCCAAGAAATCAGCGTTCTGCAGTATACAGACGTGCAAAAAATTTAAGTGATACCGTAGCTTTCGGTACACAGCTGGAAGTTAATCACAGAAAGTACGAAGGGATCAAGCATTCTATTTATGCAAAATCACCGTCAGAAGAGCTTCCGAGAGTATGGGTAGGAGGAGAACAGTGTACACAGCCTTACCACGCCTCATTATTTAATATTTCAGCCATGAGTTTCGGAGCATTGAGTGACAGAGCTCAGATCTCCCTGAACAGAGGAGCCAAAAAAGGAAATTTTTATCACAATACAGGAGAAGGAGGAATTTCGCCACACCATATGGAAGGAGGTGATTTATGCTGGCAGATCGGAACAGGATACTTTGGATGTCGTGACGAAGAAGGAAAGTTTAATCCGGAGCTTTTTGAAAAATATGCTACACTTCCTAATGTGAAAATGATTGAGATCAAACTATCACAGGGAGCAAAACCAGGACACGGAGGAGTTCTTCCCGGTGTAAAAAACACTCCGGAAATCGCAGCGATCCGTCACGTAACACCAGGAATGACTGTTATTTCACCACCATCGCATACCTCATTCTCTGATGCGGCAGGATTGCTGAGGTTTGTACAGCAGCTGAGAGAACTTTCAGGAGGAAAGCCTGTAGGATTCAAACTTTGTATAGGGGATACCAAAGAATTTGAAGACATCTGCGTTCAAATGAATGTTTTGAAAATTTATCCGGACTTTATTACCATTGACGGAGCGGAAGGAGGAACAGGAGCTGCGCCGCCGGAATTCTCGGATGGAGTAGGGATGCCATTGGAACCGGCATTGATATTTGTGAACAGAACGCTTAATAACTATAATGTAAGACACAAACTAAGAGTGATTGCCAGCGGAAAAGTTCTTACCAGTCTGGATATTCTGAGAGCAATTTCGATGGGGGCTGATATGTGTAACAATGCAAGAGGATTTATGTTTTCTCTGGGATGTATTCAGGCATTGAGATGTAATACAAACAACTGTCCTACAGGAGTTGCTACCCAGGATAAAATGCTTATTAAAGGGCTTGATGTAACGGATAAGGCAGAAAGAGTATACCACTTCCATAAAAACACGCTTCATACCTGCAATGAGCTGATTGCCGCAGCAGGAAGAAGCTCTTACGAAGAAGTAGATGCTACCATGTTTATGAGAGGAGATGAATTTGACCACCTTGCAGATCTTTATTTCCCGGATATTTTAGGAAATGTGAAGCAGAAAGCAAGATGATCGTAATATATTACATAAAAAAACACCGCTATTGAGACGGTGTTTTTTTTATTATGTGATTACTTTTATTGTTGTTGTTCGGATGTTTGTTTTTCACCATCTGGTCTGTTCTCTCTTCCATAAATCTGAAAATTAAATACAAAAGATTTATTTCTGTAAGAAGTATTCAAGTACGGATAATGAGGGTTTCTGGCAAAAGCAGCTCTTGAAGGAACAATAATCACTCCCTGCAAGTTATAAGGAGCCTCACTAGAAGGATTATTGAATGCTTTGAACTTCTGTAAAGCTTCTCTGAAACCAGGAATCTGGTAATATTTTGCTTTTTTTGCAGCATCAGTTGTACCAGCCTCCAGTATTGATCTCTTTGTATAATAAAACATAGGGTCAATAACAGGAATACCAGTTCCGTCAATGGTATTTAAAAAAGCAGCTTTTGACGTAAATGAAGTGTTTCCGTCAGAATTAACAGCCAGATAAGAATAAACTCTTCCCATGATTTTGATAATATCATCGTCTTTGATTGTAGATTCATAAGCAGGAGTAGGGTTAGCAGGAGGCTGGGCTCCGCTTCTGACAATATAGATTGTTCCTGAAGGAAGCGTTACAGGCGACAATTCAGATAGTTTCTTTTCGTTATCATCCGCAGTATCCGTAGAACTGAAAGCTTTTATATTACCCTGTGCATCCAGATAATTCTCATCCATCAATTTCTTAATGGCTTGATCATCATATGTGTTTTGTGTTGCAATGTCTTCCGGCTCTACATAAACGTCTGGCGTATCATCTTTTTTACAGGCGGAAAAACACAAAGATCCTGCAAGGATATATAAAAATATTTTTTTCATTTCAAAAAACTTTAATTACTTTACAAATAATATAACGGCAAAAGTATAAAAAAATATGAGAATAGATAAATTTTTATGGAGCATTCGTTTTTATAAGACGAGAAATATTGCAGCAGAGGAGATTAAGAAGAACAGAGTTTCTATAGGAACGTCTGCCGTAAAGTCATCTAAAGAGGTAAAAGAAGGAGATACTATTAAAATCCGTAAGAATCAGATTGATTATAAAATAAAAGTAATTCAGATTCCTAAAAGCAGGATAGGAGCCAAGCTGGTGCCTCTTCATATTCAGGACGTGACAGATAAAGAACAATATGAACTGTTGAAACTTCGTAAGATGTCACAAGACTATTACAGAAACAAAGGGGAGGGAAGACCTACGAAGAAAGACAGAAGAGAAATGGACGATTATGTAGGTAACGATATTGATTCTGACTTTACAGACTGGGATGATTTCTTTGGAGAGACAGATAATGGGGAAGAAAACGAAGATTAATATAAAATAAAAAAGCTCTAGAGATAGAGCTTTTCTACTATTTCGTTGACAATATCTTCCGGTTCTCTGGAATCTGTACCTACAGTAAACTGTGCTTTACTGTAAAACTGATTTCTTTCAAATAAATGTTTAGCGATGAATTCCGGGAGGTCTTCATCAGATATATTGGCAATCAGCGGTCTTTTTTCTTTCTGTTTTGAAAGCCTTTCAACCAATGTTCCTACCGAACTTCTTAAAAAAACACTTTTGGAATTATGATTGATGATCTCCATATTATTGTAATAAACAGGAGTTCCTCCGCCAAGACTTAAAACTACATTTTCTTCCGAAGCCAATATCTCTTCCAGGGCCTCTCTTTCCAGCTTTCTAAAGTAAATCTCACCCTTCTTTTCAAAAATTTCCGGGATGGTTAATTTATTTCTTCTGGAAATCTCTTTATCGAGATCAATCAGTTTAAAATCGATTTTTTCGCTTAATATTTTGGAAATGTGAGATTTGCCACTTCCCATGTATCCGATCAATGAAATTACCATGAATTTTTTTTAAACAAATTTGCGAAAAAGTTTTGAGATAAAGAAAAAAGTCATATCTTTGCACCACTTAAAACAAGGGACATTACTTAAATGAAAACTTGATGAGTAAGTGACCGACTCGGTAGCTCAGCTGGTAGAGCAATACACTTTTAATGTATGGGTCCTGGGTTCGAATCCCAGCCGGGTCACAAGCAATAAAAATTACTGGATTTTGTAATTTTATTGCCTGCGTGGTGAAATTGGTAGACACGCCATCTTGAGGGGGTGGTTTCCTAAGGATGTGCTGGTTCGAGTCCAGTCGCAGGCACTGCAAAGAAAAATTTATAATTAATATTGAAATTTATTTCATTTTAATTGTGGCCGACTCGGTAGCTCAGCTGGTAGAGCAATACACTTTTAATGTATGGGTCCTGGGTTCGAATCCCAGCCGGGTCACAAGTTTACTGAAAAGTAAATTTTTTTCATATTAATATTTTGTGATTTGGTGTTTCAAAGGCTTCCTTCAGGAGGCCTTTGATTTTTTATATTCTACTGTAATAAATTAAAAAAAACTCTGACATCATCAGAGTTTTATCTTATAAAAATAGGTGTTCTTATTGTCTTAATCTAAATGCATATTGTCAATTAATCTCACACCATCTACCACTACTACAATGAATGCTCTGAATTTTCTGTCTTTATAGAAGAAGTCAGTTTCCTGTAGGGTATTTTCATCGGCTATCAGGAAGTACTCCAGCTTCATTCCCTGCTGATTGTCAAAAATGTCCGTGACTCTTTCCTTTATTTCTGGTATGCTAACGGTTCTGAACCAATCGTTTACTTTTTTTAAAGTCTCATAAATGACTTTGGAAGCTTCTTTTCGGTCTTCATGTAGTCTCTGGTTTCTTGAGCTTAATGCCAATCCGTTGTCTGCTCTGTAGATGGGAACTCCTGATATCTTAACGGGAAGATGCTTTTTATCCACCATCTTTTTAATAATAGCAAGCTGCTGAAAGTCTTTTTCTCCAAAATAAGCATTGTCAGGCTGTATTTGTCTGAAAAGCTCTTCTACAACAGTCCCTACACCGTCAAAATGTCCGGGTCTGGATTTTCCTTCCATCTCATTTTCCAATCCATCAAAATCATAGTGCTGGCTTTCGGTTTTTTCAGGGTAGATATCTGCTACCTCAGGGATGTAAACAGCATCTACAAGGCCTGAAGTTTGAAGGATAAGAATATCCCTGTTAACATCTCTTGGGTATTTTTCAAGATCTTCAGAATTATTGAACTGGGTTGGATTTACAAAAATTGAAGAAATAACAAGGTCATTTTCTTTTCTTGCCTCTTCATACAGAGAAAGATGGCCCTTATGTAAAGCGCCCATCGTAGGTGCGAAGCCAATTCTTTTCCCCATTTCTTTCTGTCTTTCAATAAAATCCTGAAGGACTTTCCTGTTTTTTATAACTTCCATAGTTTATTTTAATGCTATTTCAAAAATACTAAAAATATCGCATAATAATATGCACTTTTAATAATTTGGAAAAGGGAATTTTCGTAAAAAAATGTTAATTAAAATAATGTTGGATGTTTTTTTGTAATTTTGCACATTAAAGCATTTTTACAAAAATTAGATAGAAAGTTTATGCCGAATCAAAAAATACTGTACATTACTACAGAGATGTATCCATATCAGGAAGATACAAATATGGCTGCAGTGGTAAACAAAATGGCACTTAAGATGCACCAAGAAGGCAATGATGTAAGAGTTTTTATGCCAAGATTTGGACAAATAAGTGAGAGAAAATTCCAGCTTCATGAGGTAATCCGTCTTTCAGGAATGAATATTATTATCAATGACCTGGACCAGCCTCTGATCATTAAAGTAGCGTCTCTTCCGGGGGAAAGACTTCAGGTTTACTTTATTGACAACGAAGAATACTTCAAAAGAAAGCAATACTATTTTGATGATGAAGGAAATCCTTTCGACGACAATGACGAAAGAGCCATTTTCTTTGCCAGAGGAGTTATTGAAACCATTAAAAAGCTAAACTGGGTACCAGATGTAATTCATTTAAACGGATGGATGGCTTCTTTTGTTCCAATTTATCTTAAAACTTACTACGAATCAGATACTTATTTCAAAGATGCAAAAATTGTACTTTCTCTTTACAATGAGAAGGATGCTGATTTGGATAAAAAGATCGACGAAAAACTGCAGTTTGATAATATTTCAGGATTAAAAGCGTTAGATAACCCAACAATTAAAAGCTTTGTTATCGAAAGTATGAACTATGTAAACGCTGTTGTGAAAGGTGACGAGTTTCTGGATGAAGACCTGGATAAGGCTTTCAACGAAACTACTGCCGAGAAGTCGGAATATCTTGACATAGATTCTATAAATCAACTTTATTAAAAACACATTTTTAATGACTCATAATCTTAAAAGGACCTTCGCCATGCTTTTATTGGCGATTTTCGGAAGTACAATCCTTTATAACTGTGAACCGGATCCAGATTCTCTTGGTGAACAGTTGTTCAATGATGATGCAGCACAAGGTAATGAAATTGCATATCCAGTTATCGCATACAACTATGACAACAAAGATTCAATCAGAAGTGATGCTGCCAGATTAATCAGCGGTGTGAATGAATCCGGTGCAGCCTCATATGTTGGTGTTCTTGGAGCTTTTACTGAAAGTCAGTTTGGAATGCAGAGAGCATCTTATGTTACTCAGCTGAGAATGCCGGTAGATAATTATGATTTTAACGGAGCGAATCCAAAAGTAGACTCCGTTGTTCTTGTAGTAAGACCACCAGCAAATACTACTGCAAGTACTTATTTCTTTGAAAGCGATTCATTAAAAACAAATACATTTGAGAAAAGTGATTTTCCGGTAGATGGAGTGGCTACAGCTGTTTCAATTGAGAAGAAAACTTATCCTGTTCGTAAATACGGTAAAATAGGGGGTGCTTCAAAATCAATGAAAATCAATGTACATGAAGTTACTACGTTCTTAGATTCAAATGATGATACTTTTAAACGTTCCAATAAGATAATAAGCACGGGTGAATTGTTAGGATCAGGAGTGTTTGACGGTAACATTAATTCTATATCTATTACTAAGAAATCTGATAATTCAGTTGTGTTTACAGGGAATCTTGGTTTCAGAATGAAATTGAGCAATACAAACTTTTTCCAGACTCATATTCTTGATAAAAAAGGAAAGCCTGAACTTCAGGATGCTTCTAACTTTATCAGATATTTTAAAGGAATAAAAATTTCTGTGGATGAAACGGATAAATATCTTTATCAGTTCTCTCCTAATGATCTGCAGCTTATCATGTATTACAAATATGATAAAACAGATAATGGAACAACAACAAGACCACAGACAAATCTTGTTTTCAATTTAGGAGGTTCTAATGCTCATATCGGATTATATGAATACAGCAGAATTAACTCATCTGTTGAAAAAGCATTGGCTGCAATTAATACTTCTGAAGGTGATGAAAAGCTTTATGTTCAGGGAATGGGTGGTCCTTCTGTAGTAATGAAAATTAAGGATGAGACCATTGCAGACCTTAAGAAGATTTATGTTGAAAAGAAAGCAGGTATTTTAAGTGCAAAGATAAGAGTATATGTGGATCCTTTAAGCTGGAAGAATACGAACTCAACGGAAGATCGTAGATTTTCAATTCTAACCAATACATTAAATAGTAATGGTACTATTGATTTCTCAAAATTAGCTTATACTTCAGACTTGTCAACAGGACTTGGGTTGTATAATTACAACAAGGATAAAGATTATTATGACATTGTAGTAACAAAAACAATCAAGGATCTTGTTGAAGATGTAAAAGACAGTGATGGGAACTTCATTAAGAATAAACCACTAATAATCAGTGCCGGAACATTTGCTGCAAATGCTACAGGAACCCTTTTAGGAGTTCGTAATACAACCAGAGCATTTGATATGAACAGAATTATTCTTACAGGTATAGATAAAACGAATACCAATCCAAAGAGAATCCAGCTGATGGTGACTTATGGTACGAAAAAATAAATACAATAAATACAAAATACACTAGACAAAATTTAATATGTGCGGAATAGTAGGATATACAGGTTTTCAAGACGCTTACGAAATTGTAATTAATGGTCTTAGAAGATTAGAATATAGAGGGTATGACAGTGCCGGAATTGTTTTAGAAGGTTCAAACAATAAGCTTGAAGTAGAAAAAACAAAAGGCAAGGTTGAGGATTTGGTGAATATTTCGAAAGAATTAAAAGGGAAATATAAAATTGGAATGGGGCATACGCGTTGGGCAACCCACGGAGTTCCAAGTGATAGAAACTCCCATCCGCACTTGTCAAACAACGGAAAAATAGCTATTGTACATAATGGTATTATCGAAAACTATGATACTATTAAAACAATGCTTACTGAAAAAGGCTTTACTTTCAAATCAGAAACAGATACTGAGGTATTGGTAAACCTTATTCAATACTTTATGGATCTTAATCCTGAAACGGATTTCCCTACAGCAGTAAGATATGCATTAAATGAAGTATATGGAGCGTATGCTATCACTGTACTTCATGAAGATTATCCGGGCGTACTGGTAGTAGGAAGATTAGGTTCTCCTCTGGCAATAGGTATCGGGGAAAAGGAATATTTTATTGCATCTGATGCTTCTCCTTTCGTAGAATTTACAAAAGAAGCCATCTATCTTGAAGAAGGGCATATGGCAACAATCTCTCTTGAAAATGGAGTAGATATCAGAACCATCAATGAGAACTCTAAAATTGAGCCGGAAATTCAGGAGCTTAAAATGAGCCTGGAGCAGATCGAAAAAGGTGGATACGAGCATTTCATGCTTAAAGAAATCTTTGAACAGCCTAAGTCTGTACACGATACAATGAGAGGGAGACTTCTTGTAGACGAAGGAGTGATCAAAATGGCAGGGATCTGGGATCATGTTGAAAGGTTTAAAAATGCCAACAGAATCATCATTATTGCCTGTGGAACTTCCTGGCATGCAGGTCTTATCGGAGAATATCTGATTGAAGAATATGCAAGAATTCCTGTTGAAGTAGAATATGCATCAGAATTCAGATACAGAAATCCAATCATTACAGATAAAGATGTGGTGATTGCCATTTCTCAGTCCGGAGAAACAGCTGATACGATGGCTGCTTTGAAACTGGCAAAAGAAAAAGGTGCATTTATATATGGTATATGTAATGTTGTAGATTCTTCAATTGCAAGAATTACAGATGCAGGTTCATACACGCATGCTGGTCCTGAAATCGGGGTGGCTTCTACAAAAGCATTTACAGCACAGCTTACTATCCTTACTTTAATTGCATTTAAATTAGGAAAACACAACGGAAACTTAGGAAACGCTGAATTTATGAGCTTAATTGCTGAGCTTGATGCTATTCCTAAGAAAATTGAAGATGTGCTGAGTACGACCCACGAGCTGACTCAAAATATTGCAAAAGACTTTGTGAAAGCTACAAACTTCCTTTATTTAGGAAGAGGATACAATTATCCGGCTGCCCTTGAGGGAGCGTTAAAATTAAAAGAAATATCTTACATCCATGCAGAAGGATACCCGGCTGCAGAAATGAAGCACGGTCCAATTGCCCTGATCGATGAAAATATGCCAATTGTAATTATAGCGCCTAAAAAAGGTCACTATGATAAAATTGTAAGTAATGTTCAGGAAATTAAAGCGAGAAAAGGAAAAATTATCGCTGTAGTTAATAAAGGAGACCGTCAGGTGAGTGAAATGGCAGATTATGTTATTGAAATCCCTGAAACTTCAGAATGTTTCTCACCTATCGTTGCTTCCGTACCTCTGCAACTGCTTGCTTATTATATTGCAGTATATAGAGGGGCAAACGTAGATCAACCGAGAAACCTTGCAAAATCTGTTACCGTGGAATAAAAAGTTGTTGTAAATAAAATAAATTTAGATTTCTTCCGTTATTTCAAAAAAAATCTTAAAAGTTTCTTAAAAAAATTATATATTTACGGCTTAATTATAAAAATTAACATGAAAAGGATATTTCTTTTATTATTGTCTGCGTCGGTAGCATCGGTATCTTGTTCAGGTGGTGGCAGCTCTTCTGTAGGGAAGCCAGGAACAAAAGGAGAATTGATACCAAGAGAAAAAACTAAATCATTTGTTGCGGAAAGACCATACGGAATGGTCGCTATTCCTGCAGGTTCATTTGTTGCTGGTTTAGCAGACCAGGATCCAACAAATACTCCTGAAAAAGCAGCATTGAAGACAGTTACTGTTTCTTCTTTCTTCATGGATGAAGCAGAAACTACCAACTCGGAGTACAGAGTATTTATCAACTATGTAAGAGACTCTATCGCGAGAACTTTACTTGCTGAAGCTGCCGGAGAAGGTGGTGATGAAGGCGGACGTAAAGGAGCTAGCATAGGAGATTATGCATATCTTGCTAAAAAAGAAGAAAATTTAACACCTTATCAAGAATATATGGAAGGCCAGGGTGGCCGGGAAGACGGAAGTTATGATGCCAGCAAAAGATTAGATTGGAAAATCCCTTTGCATTGGAGCACAACGAAATATCCGGATGTAGAATACGCAGAAGTTTTAGAATCTATGTATCTGCCTTCTTCTTCCAGAATTGGAAACGAAAGAATTTTAGATGTAAGCAAGCTTAAGTATACTTACCGTTGGGGAGATATGGACGCTGCAGTTGCAGATAACGAAAGAGGAGCTAATTACCTGAAAAGCGAAAGTATCGCGATCTATCCTGATACTACAGTTTGGGTAAAAGATTTCCACTTTGCTTACAATGAGCCATTGTTTGAACAGTATTTCTGGCACAAGGCTTACAAAGACTATCCTGTTGTTGGGGTAACCTGGGATCAGGCAAGGGCTTATTGTAACTTCAGATCTAAATTGAAATCTGATTACAACGAAAGTTTAAAAAGAAAAAAACAAAAACCATTAATGTTCCGTCTTCCAACAGAGACAGAATGGGAATATGCTGCCAGAGGAGGAATGCAGAATGCTACTTACCCTTGGGGTGGTCCATATTTAATGGATGACAGAGGATGTTACCTTGCCAACTTCAAACCGAAGAGAGGTAACTACATGGAAGATGAGAAAAAAGGTACTTATACATATACAGCTCCAGTTAAGAAATTTAAGAAAAATGGGTTTGGGTTATTTGATATGGCTGGAAACGTTTCTGAGTGGACATTATCTTCGTTTAACAATTCATCAGCTGGATTCACTTCTACATTAAATCCTTCTACTAAGGATAAAAAAGATACGAAGAAATCAGTAAGAGGTGGATCTTGGAAAGATATAGGATATGCACTAATGACAGGTGCTAGAGATTGGGAAAGAAAAGATTCCGCAAGAAGCTATATCGGATTTAGAACTGTACAGGATATTCCTGAAGCAGCTGTTAAGCCAAGAAGAGTTAACAGAAATTAATCAGACAATTTTTCAATAACAATTTTATTTAACATTAAAAAAACTAACTCAATATGTTTAAGACTAAAGATGCTTGGATGAATTTCTTTTATTCATTCGGTGCTGCAATTGTAATTCTTGGAGCTTGGCTTAAAATTACTCACATTACCTTGGGACCAATTAACGGTAACATCGCTCTTACCGTGGGACTTATTACTGAGGCGATTATCTTTATCATTTTTGCATTTGACCCTCCAAAATCTGAAGAGTCTTATGCTTGGGAAAATGTTTATCCTGAATTATTAGATAAGCATGCTAACCCAAATCCATTACACTCTAATGTATCTTCCAGAAATAACAATGCTGCAGCTCAATTTGCAGAATTAGAAAATTCTCTTTCTAACAAATTGGACAAAATGCTTGAAGATGCTAGATTAGATGTTCAATTATTTGAAAGATTAAGAACAGGAATTGATAAATTTTCAAACTCTGTTGATCAGATCAATCAAACGGTTGACGTATCTGCTTCTACTCACAAATATAATGACCAATTGAATAAAGCTGCTCAGCATATGGAAAGCATGAATGCTCTTTATGCAATGCAACTTGAAAGTGGTAAAAAACAATCAGAATTTGCTAACAAATATGTAGCAGATATGCAGAAATCTGCAGAGCAATCTGAGAAATTCAATCAAGAGCTACAAGGTTTAACTTCTAATCTTAATAACTTAAATAGAGTTTATGGTGGTATGTTAACTGCTATGAAGTCTTAATTCCTAACCATTTCTAAATTTAACTACTTAATCAAAAAACAAAGAAAAGAGAATGGCACAAGGAAAACAGACCCCTCGTCAGAAGATGATCAACCTGATGTATTTGGTGTTCATCGCGATGATGGCCCTAAATATTGATGCAGAAATCATCAGATCATACTATGACTCTACCAGAGCATTGAATGAAACCAGAACTTTAACAGAAAAAAAGAACGAGAAGATATTTGAAAGAACGTTGGAAGCTAAGGCTCAGCAAGTTCCGGATACCTATGCACAGCCTTGGGCTCAGTACAAAGTATTGAAAACCAAAATTGATGCCTTGGTGAACTCTGCTCAGGATGTTAAAAATTTGTTGAAAAAACAATCTGAGTTTCACGATAAAGATAAGGACGGAAAAGATATTGATGTAAGTGAAAACTTTGCCGCACTTAACAACAACGAAGCAACTACTGAATATTTCTTCAAAGAAGGGGATGAAAATACTCCATCAAAGAATGCATTAGATCTGAAAGCTAAAATTGATGATGTAAGAAACTATATCAATTCTACTTTTGGAAGTAATGGGCAGTTACAGGATTTAGTGGCAAGAGCTAACAAATCTCTTATTGCGGAGTATCCTAAAGGAACATCTCCAAATGAAAAGACCTGGTTTCAGAATAAATTTTACCATCAGCCGCTAATTGCTGCAATATCTAACTTGGAGATTATCCAAAATGATGCCAGAAACGTTCAGTCTGATGCATTGGCACTATTACTTCAGGAGAAGGTAGATGCGAATATTAAATTCTCAAACTACGAGCCTATCGTTTCAGGTCCGGTTGATATCCAGGCAGGAAAACAGGCTGAAGTAAAAGTAATGTTAGGAACTTATTCTAACAGCAATAAAATCAGCATCTCTGGTGTAAGCAGAGTTGAAAATGGTAAAGGTATTACACAGATTTCAGGTTCTGGAATTGGTGAACATAAATTAGGAGGTACAATTACATTAACAGATGCTTCAGGTAAGCCACAATCTTTCCCTTGGACGCATACTTATAATGTAATCGCAGGACCTAGAGAAGTAAAACTTGAAAAAGGATTATTGCTTTCTGCTGATAAAATGAACGTAATGTATAGAGGACTTGAGAACCCTGTTTCAGGATCAATCTTAGGTGCTGATAATTCTAAACTTTCATTATCTGCTGCAGGAGCTACTGTAAAAGGTAAAGGTCCAGGTAAATGGGATGTAACTCCTACTACAGGAAATGTAGTGAAGTTAACATTATCAGGAACAGATCCATATGGTAAAACAGTTTCTCAGGTATTTGAGTACAGAATTAAGAATATTCCTAGACCTCAGGGTCAGATCAGAGGTAAAGCTGTAAACTTTATGCCGGCAGGTTCTATCCCTAACCAGATTGTATCAGCTACTTTACCTGACTTTGACTTCCCTGTTTCATTCACTGTAAATAGCTTCATTATCAAGCTTCCAGGAAAAGCAGGTACTCTGATTCAAGGTAGTTCACTATCAGGAGCAGAAGGAATGCTTAGAAACCTTAGACCTGGTGATGTAGTTCAGATTTATGATATTCAGGCTACGGCTACAGGATTGGGTAACCAGAGACTTAAGGAAATTTCACCTGTAATTATTAATGTACAATAAGGTTAATTTGTAAAATCATATTATGAAAAAATATATTAGCACCCTTTTAGTTTTAGTTTCGGGATTCGCATTTTCCCAAACTATTCTGAATGCTGCTTCTCCCGAAGAATTCAGACAAATGAGATCTGAATCAATGAGAAAAGCAGGGGATACTGTTATCAGCAATAAAGTAAAGCCTCTTGAATATGGTTTCGTTGATGACAAAGATATTTACAAAAGTATGTTTGTTTGGGAAATCATTGATATGAATGATAAGATCAACCAGCCATTCTATTATGACAATCCGGATGGTCTTCTTTCAAGCTCTACAAGATCTTTATATCAATTATTACTTGATGGAGCTCTTAAAGGTGACATTAAGGAAGTTTATGATGACGAAAACTTTGTGACAAGACTTTCACCTGAAGCCATTCAGAAAAGATTGGAAAGCATAAGACTTGACGAAGAAGCTATAGATATTCTTAACTCTGGAAGAACACTTACAGAAGACGAGAAAAAAAGATTAACAGATATCATCAGAACTACAACTGATAAAGTAAAAGTTCTTAAAGTGATGGGTATGTGGTTTATTGATAAGAGAGACGGTCAAATGAAATACAGACCTCTTGGTATTGCAGCTATGGGACCAGATCCTACATCTGTTGGAAGAATTGGTCCTGACGGTCAGCCTTTAGCTGGTGCTGATGAATTGATCGACTTATTCTGGATCTATTATCCAAGTGCTCGTGATATTTTAGCAAACAATTATGTTTTCAACAGAAAAAATTCTTCTGCCGACTTATCTTTTGATGATATCATCAATGCAAGAAGATTCTCTTCTATTATCTACAAGTCTTCAAGCGGCTTAGGAGATGGTACTATTAAGGACTATATTCCTAAAAATGCTGATGAACAGATTGAAGAAAGCGATAGAATCAAAGCACAGATTCTTGACATGGAAAATGATATGTGGAATTACTAGATTTCACTTGATATTTATAGAAAACCTGAGTATTTTTACTCAGGTTTTTTTATGATGAAATCGCCTTTGTTTATTGTCAATCAATAATCAATGAGATAGACGATTACATATAACCTTTAAACAAATGAAATTTCTCATATGAAAGATGTAGATTATATTATTGTAGGAGACGGATATGCAGGACTTTTTCTGGCTCATCAGCTGATTAAAAACAATAAGTCCTTTGTGATCTTTTCCGAAGGGAGAAAAAGTGCTTCACAGGTTTCAGCCGGAATTATCAATCCTGTTGTTCTCAAGAAGTTTACCACATTCTGGAAAGCACAGGAACAAATAGACTTTCTTAAAGACAGCCTCAAAGAAATAGAATCCTATACCGGAGAAAATTATCTGATCAATGCTCCTATTCATAGAATTTTTCATGATGAGAATGAACAGAATCTTTGGCTGAAAAAATCAGAGAATGAAGAATTATCGGCTTTTCTTGATAAAAATTTTAATTCTTTAAACGGGGTAAAAAACGATTTTCAGACCGGAAAGGTGAATCAGTCTGCCAGACTTAATGTTAATGGATTTTTTAATGGTTTATTCAATTATTTGGAAAAAAATAACCATTTAATAAAAGAAAGATTCGATTATGCCCGATTGAATCCTTCCGAATCTGTTTATAAAGACTTTTCTTTCAAAAATATTATATTCTGCGAAGGAATGGGAGTGAAAGATAATCCATACTTTTCAGAAATTGCTGTGGTTCCCAATAAAGGGCATCATATAAAAGTGAAACTTTCCCAACCGGTTCCGGAAAACATCACCATTAAAAAGAAGCATTTCTTATTTCCCACCGGAAACGGACTTTATTTTTATGGAGGGACCTACGACAGAGATCAGCTTCATCACCATATCGATGATTCAGCGGTTAATCAACTGGTCAATGGACTTTCTGAGTTCTATCCCTATGATTTTGAAGTGGAAGAAGTTCATTTTGGCTTCCGTCCTACTGTAAAAGACAGAAGGCCAATCATTGGAAGACATGAAACATGGGACAATTTGTATGTTTTTAATGGAATGGGGGCCCGTGGTATTCTGAATGGATGCTATTTTTCACGCGATTTATTCCGTTTCATTGAAAACGATATCCCTTTGCATCAAGAAGTGTCATCAAAAAGGTTTCAATAGCATATCTTAGTGTAGAGATTCAAAACCACAAAACTTATGGACGTAAATGTATTAGGTATCATTGCCGGTTTTCTTACTTCGGTTTCGATGATTCCCCAGCTCGTAAAGGTGATCAAAGAAAAGAATGTGGAAGATATTTCTCTGGTCATGCTTCTGGTTCTTATTTCGGGACTTTCGCTGTGGGTCTGGTACGGGATTAAAAAAGATGAACTGCCTATTATTTTATCCAATGGATTCGCTGTTCTGGTCAATGTCAGCTTACTGATCTGCTATTTTATTTACAATAAAAAGAAATAAAGTCTAACACAAAAAAAGACGCCTCAGAATTGAAGCGTCTTTATTTTTTTATTTAAGTGAAATACGATTATTGAAGAACAAATTTAGCTAAAGGAGCCATTCTTGCCTTGTTTAAAGTAAGCGTGTTACCATTTACAGAGTAGTTATCTGCAGCAAGGACTGCTTTTGTGAACTGGTTTTCAATATCCAGATCTTCACAGGCCATCATCGTAGACATTCCCTGATTGAATTTTATTCTCATGATTTCAGGTTTAATCTCGAAAGTTCCTCCAAATCCGTTACATCCGGCATGACCTTCATATCTCATTCCATCCATATTAAGTTTGAAATGAGGATTGTTTTTAGGATTTTTAAGATCAATCGGTTTTCCGTTAAGCTCGGTAAGTTTCCAGGTTTTCCCGGTAATATCAGTAGTCGCTTTTTGTGCGGTTTGTGTTTTACATGAAACAACAAGGAATGTTGCAATAACAAGTGCCGATAAGTAATAATATAAACTTTTCATAATGCTTATTTTTTTAAATGAATGCTAGTCCTTATGCTAATACGATGCCATTTTTGCCGGACCAGACTCTTTTTTTGCCTGTTTAAGATGGAACAGTACCATGTCCACATTCTTTTTAAGGAAAGTTATATTTCCCTTAATATCAGAATATTGATACTCTTCATTGGAAGCTGTATACTCAGGTAAAGCATTACTTTTTTTAAGGTCAAAAGTTTTGCCGTTTAAATGTATTGTTGCGGTATTTTTAGTATTGTTGATCGTTACTTCTATCTTTTCTCCATAGCTGTCAACATACACATCTTTGAAAATTTCGTCTGTATTTTCGGGAGCAGCAGCGGTAATGGTTTCAGCTTCTTTTCCGGGATGTTTACACGCTGTTAGGGAAAGAATGGTCAATCCCAGAAGGATTGGTGTTAATAAATTTTTCATAGTGATAAGTGATTTTAAAGTGTTTCATGAATTGTGATATTAATACTATATAAATTTACGAATATTTTTAATAAATATATGTTAATTTTACATAAAGTAACAGTAATTTTAAATTTATATATTTTTAACTCACTGTTTTTTGAAACATTATTCACGAAACAGGAAGTAATAGTTATTGTAGAAAATTGTGGATAATCGTTGTTAATGCAGGGATTTTAACAGACTTGTTTTCAGTAGTATAATGTACTTTTTTTTCATTTTTCATTTGTTGTGTAAATCTTTGGCAAAAATAATTCAAAAAGAAGAGAGTAACAATAAGTTAATGTTAATAATCAGAAATCATGACAAAGTTTAGGTTTGACTGCGGAAATTTTCAAAAATGGAATGCCAGGCCATTAAAATGTTCAAAAAAGTAACAACGTAAAAATTAAAATTTCCTTAATTCAAAAAAGTGGCTTGATTTTTGAAAATTTAAACCTGCACAGATGAGATGTCAGAATTGCTGGAATTACCTTTGGATAAAGGAACTATTTAATATTTATTATGTTTTCAGATTCAGGTAATTTAAAGGATAGTTAAATTTTGTTAATCTACTATGATAATATCATAATCTGGGTGTACATTTGCCACTTCAAAATGAGAAACTTTATAGTATACTTTTTAACGGGTCTTTTTCTGCTCTTTGTAGTAGAAAGCAGACTTGATGTTAAAACGCTTCGAAATGACTATTCCGGTCATGTTTCTCATCATATGCCAAAAAGAGCCAACCGTTTGAATCAGACTTTTGAAAAACTCTCTGTTCAGCAAATGGCCGATACCGTAGACAATTCCACACTTGAACTTGCTGAAAATGATTTCCAGCTTTCTGATGTATGGCAGGCCATTGTTGTTTTTGCAGGAGTTTTCAGCCTGGTCTATATTTTTGGATTAAAAAGCTACAAACGGTTCAGACCGGATATTCATGGCTTTGTGTTTGGTCTTACAGCCAAAAGATTCATTCTGATCCGCTCTATTAGAATTTAAAATTTTCTCGATTTATTCCTATTTCTGTCTGATTCCGGGTAGAAATACTTTGCGTTGTGTATGCCGGTAATCATCATATCGTACCCCTTTTATTACCGTTTTATTTCTATCAAAACATTAACGATTTATATAAACTCTAGAATTATGATAAAGAGAGTTGCTTCGGGAATTGCGTTGAGTGCCCTTCTGTTGGCGGTTGGCTGCAATAAGAAAAAAGAAGAAAAAGAAGAAGTTACCGTATATCCGGTGACGTCCCCTGTAGTAATGGATACTGTAATCAACAAAGAATACGTAGCCCAGATTCAATCCGTAAAAAACATTGAAGTAAGAGCGCAGGAAAAAGGTTTCCTGGAAAAAATCTTTGTAGATGAAGGACAGTACGTGCAGGCGGGACAGACCTTGTTCCGAATTATGCCTAAACTGTATCAGGCAGAATTATTAAAAGCAAAAGCAGAGGTAGAACAGGCTTCTATCGAACTGAAAAATGCAAGTACATTAGCAGGAAACAATATTGTTTCTAAAAATGAGAAAGCTATGGCAAAAGCCAAACTGGATGCTGCCAATGCGGAAATGAAACTGGCTCAGATCCATCTTTCATTTACTGATATCAAGGCACCGTTCTCAGGTGTTATCAACAGAATTCCTTTGAAACTTGGAAGTCTTGTGGATGAAGGTGATTTGTTGACTTCATTGTCTGATAATACAAGTGTCTATACTTATTTTAATGTTTCAGAACCGGAATATTTAAGCTATCAGACTCACGCTGCAGACAGAGGAAGCAATCAGGTATCCCTGATCACAGCAAACGGTGAAACCTATTCGCAGAAAGGAGAAATCCAGACTATTGAAGGAGAATTTGATAATGAAACAGGGAATATTGCCTTCCGCGCCAAGTTCCCAAATCCTGATAAGCTTTTGAGAAATGGAGAAACAGGAAAAATACAGATGTCAATGCCTGTTCATAATGCTTTAATTATTCCACAGAAAGCTACTTATGAGATTCAGGATCAGAAATACGTATTTGTCATTGATAAAAACGGGGTTGCTAAATCCCGAAATATCAAAATTGCTTATGAACTTCCGGATCTTTATGTAGTAGGTTCAGGAATTTCAAAAGGAGATCAGATTCTTTTGGAAGGAGTTCAGAAAGTGAAGGATGATCAAAAGGTGAAAACAAAATTCCAGAATCCTGAGAAAGTTCTTCAGTCATTGAAATTAAAAGCAGAGTAGTGGTCTCTAAAATGAAGCAGTATGTTTAAAAAATTCATTCGCAGACCAGTTCTGTCTATAGTAATCTCATTGATTATTGTATTTATGGGGATATTGTCGTTGGTAAAACTTCCGGTGACACAGTTCCCATCCATTTCTCCGCCTAAAGTAAATATTACCGCAGAATATCCGGGAGCTAACAACGAATTGTTGATTAAATCCGTAGTGATCCCTTTGGAAAGAGGATTAAACGGAGTTCCGGGGATGAAATATATGACCTCCGATGCAGGTAATGATGGAGAAGCCTCCATTCAGCTTGTATTTGATCTGGGGACAGATCCCAATGTAGCTGCAGTAAACGTTCAGAACCGTGTATCTTCGGTAGTGAATAAGCTGCCGCCTCTTGTCGTACGTGAAGGGGTAAAGATCACGCGTGAGGAACCCAACATGTTGATGTACATTAACCTGTATAGTGATGATCCTAAAGCTGACCAGAAATTCCTCTTCAACTACGCAGATATCAACGTGATGTCTGAATTGAGAAGGGTAAGTGGTGTTGGTTTTGCCGACATCCTGGGAACCCGTGAATATGCGATGCGTATCTGGCTTAAACCGGATAGATTAACAGCTTATAATATTTCAGCTGATGAAGTAATGGAATCTCTGAATGAGCAAAGTTTGGAAGCTTCTCCAGGTAAAACAGGGGAAAGCTCCGGAAAGCGCTCTCAGTCATTTGAATATATATTAAAATATTCGGGTCGTTTCAACAACGAAAAAGATTACGGAAATATCATTTTAAAAGCAAAGCCGGATGGAGAATCGGTAAGATTAAAAGATGTAGCTGATATAGAATTCGGAAGTTCCATGTATGATATTTATTCTACATTGAACGGGAAGCCTTCTGCAGCGATTACGGTAAAGCAATCCTATGGATCCAATGCAAGTGACGTTATCAAAAATGTAAAAGCATTGATGAAAGATCTTGAAAAGAATAACTTCCCTAAAGGAATGCATTACGATATCAGTTATGACGTTTCCAGATTCCTGGATGCCTCCATGGAGAAAGTAATTCATACCTTATTTGAGGCCTTCGTTTTGGTGGCTATCGTGGTATTCTTATTCCTTGGAGACTGGCGTTCAACGTTGATTCCAGCACTGGCCGTTCCGGTTTCATTGGTAGGAACATTTGCGGTGATGTCAGCCTTTGGAATTACCCTGAATATGATTTCCCTCTTTGCCCTGGTAATGGCGATCGGGGTTGTAGTAGATGACGCGATTGTGGTCATTGAAGCCGTACACGCCAAAATGGAAGAAAAACATCTTTCTCCGTTAAAAGCAACAGAAGAGGCAATGCACGAAATCAGTGGGGCGATTATCGCAATTACATTGGTAATGGCATCTGTATTCATTCCGATTGCATTTATGTCCGGACCGGTTGGGGTATTCTATCGCCAGTTCTCTATCACAATGGCATCGTCCATTATCCTTTCAGGAATTGTAGCTCTTACTTTGACACCGGCATTGTGTGCTTTGATCTTGAAAAATAATCACGGAAAAGCTAAGAAGAAAACTCCGATTACTATTTTCCTTGATAAATTCAATAATGTATTTACAAAAGGAGCCGGGAGATATGAGAAGATACTGAACAAAACAGTAACGAAAAAAACAATCACATTGCCGTTACTATTAGCATTTTGTGCCTGTACATTCTTCCTGAGTAACTCTTTGCCTTCAGGATTTATTCCGGCAGAAGACCAGGGGATGATCTATGCTATTATTCAAACTCCTCCGGGATCTACATTAGAAAGAACCAATCAGATTGCTAAAGAACTTTTAAGAGAATCTGAAGACATTGACGGCGTACAGTCTGTTTCATCCTTAGCAGGATATGAGATTTTGACAGAAGGTACCGGATCCAACTCTGGAACGTGTCTGATCAACTTGAAAAGCTGGGAAGAACGTAAAGAATCTGCTGCAGAAATCATTGAAAAACTCGAGGAAAAAGCCAAAAATATTCCAGGTGCCAATATAGAATTCTTCCAGCCACCATCCGTTCCCGGATATGGAGCTGCCGGAGGTTTTGAACTTCGTTTACTCGATAAAGCAGGAAGCGGAGACTACCATAAAATGGAACAGGTAAGTAATGACTTTGTGAAGGAGCTGAAGAAGCGTCCGGAACTTGGATCTGCATTTACTTTCTATTCTGCGAGTTTCCCGCAATATATGCTTAAGATTGATAATGATCTTGCAGAACAAAAAGGAGTGACCATTGAAAAAGCAATGGATAATTTATCCACACTGATCGGTTCCAACTATGAGACGAGTTTCATCCGTTTTGACAGACCATATAAAGTAATTGTTCAGGCAGGGCCTCAATACCGTGCCTTACCAACAGATATACTGAAATTATATGTTAAAAATGATAAAGATCAGATGGTTCCGTATTCAGACTTTATGAGATTGGAAAAGGTATATGGATTATCTGAGATTACACGACACAATATGTACAACTCTGCAGAGGTGAGTGGAACTCCGGCACCTGGATACAGTAGTGGACAGGCGATTCAGGCGATTCAGGAAGTTGCAGATAAAACACTTCCAAGAGGATTTGGTATCGACTGGGCAGGTATTTCTAAGGATGAAGTGAGCCGTGGGAATGAAGCGGTATTTATCTTCCTGGTATGTTTAGGGTTTGTTTATCTGATTCTTGCTGCTCAGTATGAGAGTTTTATTCTTCCGTTACCGGTGATTTTATCTCTTCCAACGGGTATTTTCGGAGCCTTTTTATGTTTAAAACTTTTAGGATTGGAAAACAATATCTATGCGCAGGTAGCAATGGTCATGCTTATAGGACTATTGGGTAAAAACGCAGTGTTGATTGTAGAATTTGCCGTACAGAAGAAAGCAGAAGAAGGAATTTCTGTAGCAAAAGCTGCTATTGAAGGCGCTGCCATTCGTTTCCGTCCGATTTTAATGACATCATTTGCATTTATTGCGGGATTGATTCCATTGGTTATTGCAACAGGACCGGGAGCCGTTGGTAACAGAACAATTGGTACTGCAGCAGCAGGAGGGATGTTGATCGGAACCATTTTCGGATTGATGATTATCCCTGGATTGTATTACATCTTCGGAACCATTGCAGACAAGTCCAGACTGGCGAGATATGAAGAAGAGAATCCTTTAACAGAACAAACCGAACCTTATGAACATGATGGAAAATTCGAAGACTAAAAATATAATCACAGCCATTGCCTTATCACTTGTACTTGCAAGCTGTAAGGCGCCTATGGCGACTGTCATAAAAGACGAGGTAAAAGAAAATATTCCTCAGAACTTTAATCAGGAAGAACAGCAGGATGCGAATAACAATAGCGGAACAACTCCATGGAGACAGTTCTTTACAGATCCAAATCTGGTAACTCTGATTGAAACGGCTTTAAAAAATAATCAGGAACTATTAATTACCCTTCAGGAGATTGAAATTGCTAAAAGTGGGGTTTTAGCTAAAAAAGGAAGGCTTACTCCAACGGTTTCAGCGGGAATAGGAGCCGGGTTGAAAAAAGCTGGCCGTTACACTAGTGAAGGAGCAGGTGATGCCACAACAGAAATAGAACCCGGAAAAGAAATGCCGGATCCGCTGGGGAATTTTGAAGCAGGATTAAATGCAAGCTGGGAAATCGATATCTGGAAAAAACTCAGAACCGAAAAAGAATCTGCAGTAGCCCATTATCTTTCTACCGTAGAAGGTAAAAACTTTGTCCTGTCTAATCTTATTGAAGAAGTTGCTGATAATTATTATGAATTGCTGGCACTTGATAATCAATTGGATATTATACAGCAGTATATTAAGCTTCAGCAGAGAGCGTTGGAAATTTCCAAAATTCAGAAAGAAGCTGCGGCTGCAACGGAACTCGCAGTGAAGAAATTTGAAGCAGAATTAGCGAAATCTAAGGCTGCCGAATATACGATCCGTCAGCAAATTACTGAGAAGGAAAACGAAATTAATGCACTGTTAGGAAGATATCCACAACCGATTGTGAGAACAAAGGAAAACTTTATGTCTACAATCCCTCCAACAGTCTATACCGGAATTCCATCACAGTTATTGGCAAACCGTCCTGATATCAAGCGGGCAGAACTGGAATTGAAAGCATCAAAGCTGGATGTAGAAGCGGCAAGAAAAGAGTTTTATCCTTCCCTGGAAATTTCTGCAACATTAGGACTGGAGGCTTTTAAACCATCTTATCTTGTTAAATTACCTGAATCCATTGCTTACAATCTGGCAGGTGAATTAGCAGGACCGCTTATTAATAAAAGCGCCATAAAGGCGAATTTCCAGACAGCAGATGCAAAACAGGTTCAGGCATTGTACGAATATGACAAAACTATTTTGAATGCTTATCTGGATGTTGCCAATCTGATGTCCAAGGTTAAAAATATAGATCAGTATTATCAACTGAAATCTCAGGAAACTAAAGCCCTGGATCAGTCTATTGATATTGCCAATCAGTTATTCCGTAATTCCAGAGCAGATTATCTTGAAGTTCTTTTGAATCAGAGAGATGCTTTGGATGCCAAAATGGAACTTATTGAGGCAAAACAAAAACAGCTCAGCACAGTAGTTGACATCTATAAAAGTTTAGGTGGAGGCTGGAAATAAAACATCATAATTCTATCAATAAACAGTTAATGTTTTTTGGAAGGGTCAATTCTTTTGAGTTGGCCCTTTTTTATTTTTTATACGACAAGTTTTGTCGTTATCCGGAGATAATTTTGCATCAGGATCAGATAGATTAAGATATTTATGATAATAATTTATTAATAAATAGTATGATTTACAGCATACCACATTTAAATAATTTTCATGTCTTAAAAAGTGTTAAATTCGCGAAGTTTTAAGAAACTAATTACTAACTCAAAAAAACAACAATACGGGAATGAAAAAAATCTATCTCGGAGCGCTCACTTTATGTGCTATTCTGGGCACATCTGCTCAGGAAGTGGTATGGCAGAAAGATATCAAATCCTCTACCCAGGATTTTCTTAGCCAGGTTACCACAACAATCGATCAGCAGTATCTCATCACGGGAAGCTCTATCCAAAGCGATAAGCAGCAAGCCTCAGGTAGCAAGCAAAATAATGGTTACGATTTCCATCTGATAAAACTGAACCAGCAAGGAAATGAAGTCTGGGAGAAATACTTCTCAGGATTAAACCATGATTATTTGTCAGCTACAGTCACCACACAGGACGGTGGGTTTCTATTGGCTGGAACCTCTTATTCAGGAAAAGGATTGGATAAAAAAGAAGATTCTAAAGGAGGATCAGATATCTGGCTCATCAGAATCAATGAATTTGGCGATGAATTATGGCAGAAAACCTTGGGAAGTTCTTCCGATGAAGAAGCCAGAGCGGTTATCCAAACTACTGACTTAGGATTCTTTGTTGCTGGAAATGTACAAAATTCTGCAAAAGGTTATGGCTCTAAAGACGTTCTGATCACAAAACTAGATAAAAACGGAAAAGAACTCTCGCAATTAATCTTAGGCGGAAAAGGCTTAGACGAAGTAGAAAAGATGATTCCTACAAGAGATGGCGGAGCGTTATTGGGAATTTATTCCAGGAGTTCCGAGGTTCGTGTTTCGGGATCTGAAAAGGGTTCCGGGATGCGAAATGCGGGTTCTGTGTCAAACGCTCAAAACCCGAACCCCGTATCCCGTATCGCAAAATCCACGGATAACTTCGGAGAAGGTGATTACTGGATCGTAAAACTCGATAAAAACGGAAAAGTAGAATGGGAAAAAAACTTTGGAGGTAACGGTGATGATCATATCAGAACGCTAGCTTTAACTTCAAATGGTTTCATCATTGGTGGAGAATCCAGATCAGAAAGATCAGGGAATAAAACTGTTGGATTGGAAGAAGGAACTGACCTTTGGCTGATTTCATTAAACGAAAGGGGAGAAGAGCAGTGGCAGAAATCCTACAATTTTAAAAACAGAGATATTTTGATGGGAATGAGCGTAATTCATTCTGCAGATGATAAATCTTCCAAAGGAATTTTGTTAGGAGGTTATACCCAGGCTGAAGGAAGAATACAAACTGATGATGAAACTTTCTGGATGCTTTACCTTGATCAGAACGGAAATGAACAGTGGAGAAAACATGTGAAAGGAGAATCCAGACAAAAAGAAGAAAGGCTTTCAGATTTAAAACTTAATAGAGATGGTTCTATTGTTCTGGCAGGCACCAGTGCAGAAGAATTGGGTAAAGAAAACTGGAAGATCGTAAAGCTGGGAGACAAGCAGGTTGATCAGTTGATTGAAAAATACGATATCAAAATCTATCCAAATCCCGTATCAAATTATGCTTATGTAGAAATCGGCTTTGATTTTAAGGATGCAGATATTCTTTTGTATGATATGAGTGGAAGAAAGCTTCAGAGTATAAAAACTAACAACAATGTGACTAAGATCAATACTCAAGCTTTGGTTCAGGGTGCTTATCTGGTGACTATAAAAACTGATAACAATAAAACGGCGAGTGCTAAACTGATTAAAAAATAAACAATGAATAAAGTGAAAAAAATTGAAAGATTTAAAATATTAACATTTTTAATATTAACGCCTACTGTCATTTTAGGTCAAGCCTTAACTCCTGTTCAGATTAAATCTCCTCAATCATATGCATTTGAAAAACAAGGTAATGTCCCTGTTAATCTTTATACAGGATCTCTAGATTTAAAAATCCCAATCTATTCTTTGTCGATAGGAAATGGCAATAATATAGATATTACGCTCTCCTATGATTCATCTGGATTTATTCCCCGTAAAAAATCAGATTACGCTGGTATGAATTGGTCTTTGCTGGCAGGAGGAAGAATAACAAGATCTATGAAACGTATGCCTGATGAATATAAGGGAAACCCTACGTCTTTTGGAGGGAATCCTTTTGATACAGGGATGGATTTGCATGGCTTTCTTACAGGAGTTCGTTTGAATTCATATACTAATGCTAATGTTTATAATCTTAATAGTGGTGCAGGGCATGCTAATACGAACTTAGCATGGATGCTGGGAACAGATCAGACCGGTTATGAGGGAGAACCTGATGTATTCAATTTTAATGTACTGGGATTGCATGGTAAATTTATGATTGGAAATGATGGGAATCCGGTAGTCGAATCTAATGATCCAAATGTACAGGTAAATATTAATGGCTTAGTTACTTATGGTGGAGCAAATTTCTGTAAACCTCCGGAACAAACAATTGAAATTATTGATGGAAAGGGCACCCGATATATTTTTGGAGGAGACTTTTCTAAATATGAATTATCATACAACTATAGCACTCCTGGATTTTCAACCAACGGTTGGTTTAAAGGTTATCCTTATATTAACTCTTTTAGTATTTCAAAAATAATTTTTACTGATGGAAGGACTGTTATTTTTGATTATGTGCAAGATACTTTAGAAAGTGACTTTTGCAATCTTATGCAGGGGCAGGCGGCTAATGTATTGGCTAATTCCAAAGTACTAAATTTCGAAAGTTATTTTCAGGATGGAGCCCGAGCTGATGAATGGACTAACTGTCCTGGTGGTAATTGTGGTAGTGGTATGGCTTCTACCCCAACTGTATCTCATACTTTTACTTTGACAAAACGATCTATATTAAGTTCTATAAAGTATAATGATCAGGAAATTAAAATTAATTATAAAGATATAGGTTATCCTATCAAGCATTCTAATGAAAGTAATGCTACCAATTTTAATGAAATATTGATAAATAACATTGAGGTATATACAAATAACAGATTAATACAAAATGATGTACTCACTTATGATAATCTTGGAGGAATCAATCAAAGGCCTTTCTTAAAAAATATTATAGAACAAATGTCTAATAAAACTTATGGTTTTGAATATTACAATACTTCAAATCTTCCTGAATATTCTACCAAAGGTTTAGACCATTGGGGGTATTGGAATGGAAAAGATTCTAATGCAAGTATTACACCATTTGATACTTATAATGCAGTTACTGGTGATTACACATTGAATAATACTTCTAGAGATGCAGATGTACAAAAATATAACGTAGGACTTTTAAGTAAAATAATATATCCCACAAAAGGTTTTACTTTATTTGAGTATGAACCCCAATATTATGGTAAAAGAATAGAAAGAAATTCTTTAAGTGCTTTTCTTCCTACATTAACCAATAACGGTGGGCTTGCTGGTGGAGCTAGAATAAAAAAGCAGTATGATTATACTGCAGATGGGATGCTAGGAAATGAAAAAGAATATAAGTATACAACTGCTCTACAAGGTACTATAAGTTCAGGAATATTAATGAATTGGCCAAGGTATTTTTACTATATTGAACTCTCTGGAGGGGGATCTACCATGCAAAAATTAATGCTTAAAACCAGTTCAAATGTTCAACAGAATAGCTTAGATAGTTATAATATAGGATATTCAAAAGTTTTTGAAATTGATACAAATAAAGGGTATACTGAGCATAATTTTACTAGTTACGAAACTCATCCAGATTTACTTTCTGATGCTTCTAATATAAAACAGTATATGACAGGATATACTAATTTTAATCCTCCTAATCTGTATCAAAACCTACAAAACCTTTATGGAGTTGATAAAAGTGCTTTTAGAGGACAGCTGCTATCACAAAAAATATACGCTCAACAAAACTTACTTCAACCCATTAAAACGATAGAATATGAATATACTGACATCATGGGATTTAATCCCAATTCAATAAGAGACGATAATAATTATGTTTCTATTCATCACTTAAGTGGAGATTGGGTACAAGGTTACAGGCGCTTCATGAATTCTTCTTATCCTAAAAAGAAAACAGTAAAAGACTTTTTAGGAGAAAATAATGTATCAACTACTACAGATTATTTTTATGAAGGTAATTATCACAATAGTTTAACTAAAACAAAAATGACCTATTCATCTGGTGAAACGATCGAAGAGAGGCTGCAATATTGTATGGATCTAAACCATGGTAATTTCCCACAACAACAAATACCTCCTTATCAATTTGTTAATGCAATGGCAAGAGGGAATATGCATGGGATACCATTGGTGAAAACAATTTATAAGAATGGCTTATTTTTGAAAAGAGAACAGGATTTGTATAATTATGGATTACATAGATTAAGTGCAAAATTGTCATATAATGAAGATAAGTTGAAACTTGCTAATATGGGAGTTTGGGTTCCTGATACTAGTTTTGCTTCAACAGAAATTACATATAATCAGTATGATGATGTGATTAATCTTCAGCAGTATACAACAAAGTCTGGGCTCCCAGTAAGTATTATCTGGGGATATAATAAAACCCAGCCGATTGCTAAGGTAGAAGGAGTGACCTATGACCAGCTAGTTCCTTATATTACAGATATTATCAATGCATCCAATATCGATGCTCAACAAGGAACTGATGCTTCAGAACAATCACTTATCTCTGCTTTAGATCTTTTCAGAAACAACTCTGCGTTATCCAGTTATCAGATTACTACTTATACTTATGATCCATTAATCGGTATTCGAAGTATTACTCCACCAACAGGAATTAGGGAAATATATCTTTATGATTCGGCTAATAGGCTTAAAGAAATCAGAGAAAATAACCAAACAGGTAACTTATTAAAAGAATTTAAATACAACTATAAACAATAAAAACTTAAATTATGAAAAAAATACTAATCATTGCAGGAATTTTAGCAGTTCAATTATCTTTTGCCCAGCAAGGAGCATTTTCTGAAGTAACCATTCAAAACCCTTCTCCTATATTATATTTAAAAAGAAGTACCAATGATGGCGGATTTATCCGGGGTATTCAAACTCAATACTTTAATGGAGATAATGGTTGGTTTTTTGGTGATTTGCATGGCAGCCAGTGGATTGTTTCTAAAGGAGATTATACGAACCCCAAATTGGTTATTAATGATAGTAACGGATATGTGGGAATCGGAACAGTAACTCCTGTAAGCAAACTTCATGTTGCAGGAACTATTATGGCAGGAGCTGGTGATTCTGTGACAGGAGTTAATGCTTTTTCTATACCGTATGCCAGTGGCTCAATGAGTAACTGGGGAGCATTACGAAGCTCTGGCTCCTCTTATATGAGTTATGGAGTAAAAGCAAATGGCGCAAACGTAGGATGGCTGTCAAGTAGCGGAGAAGGAAACTTTGTAAAAACAGCAATTACACTTGATAATGAAGGTTTCAGATTATTGGCATCAGCTTCTCAGCAGTCCGCGATAGATTCACCTGTTTCAATGCCTGAAATCATGAAGATTTCTTCCAATGGAAATGCTTCACTGCAAGGGAAGTTGGAGGCTAAAGAAATAAAAGTAACCTTAAGCCCAACCGCCGATTTTGTATTCGAAGAAAACTATGACCTTCCCAATCTGGAAGAAGTCGCAAAACATATTAAAGAGAAAAAGCACCTTCCTGAAATTGCTTCCGCGAAAGTGATGGAAAAAGAAGGAGTAAACGTTGGTGAATTTCAGATTAAGCTATTGCAGAAAATCGAAGAACTTACTCTATATGCCATTAAACAGGAGAGACAATTAAAAGATCAACAGGAAAAAGTGCAGAAACTGGAAGAAGAAAATACAGACCTGAAAAATGCTGTTTCAGAAATAAAACAACTGAAAGAACAGTTTCTTAGAATGAAATCAGAGACAACCCATTAATAGATAAAAATGTTTAGAAAAATATATATAAGCATTGGGGTGTTATGTAGCCTTTATCATTATGGGCAGGTGGTTTTAGCAACCCCTCCGGCTCCTAATACCGAAGTGGCAGACCCTCAGAGTATACGTATGCTTCCAGGATTTAGCTTCAATTCTGCCAATGGAACTTTTCGGGCTTACATCGGAGGATCTTCATCTGGTAATGGGGAAAATTATACTCCCATCACTGTAAATTATTTGTCCAGTATTCCAACGACGGAAAATTATATTTACATCAGGCAGTATCTGGTACCCACAACCGTTTCAGACGGATCCCTTCAGCAGGTACAAAGTGTTCAGTTTTTTGATGGGTTGGGAAGACCTAAGCAGTCTATCAGTATTAAATCCACTCCTACAGGAAAGGATCTGGTAACCCATATTCCATATGACGGATATGGAAGACAGGTGGATAGCTGGCTTCCTGTTCCTATGTCTTCTTTAAGCGGAAATATTCAGACCGGAGTAGAAGCTAGTGCTAATAGCTATTATCAGTCTAATGGGATTAACGATACTTATCCTTTTGCTCATAAAACTTTGGAGAGCTCTCCGCTTGACAGAATTTTAAACCAAAAAAATCCAGGGATTGACTGGCAAAGCAAAACTGTTGTTTTTGGATATGAAGCAAATGTTGCAGGTGAGGTTAAAAAATATACTACTGTTACCACATGGGTTGATGGAGCTACTTCTTCTGAACTTATTGTATCTGGTACATACGGAGATGCGCAGCTGTATAAAAATACGGTAACAGACGAAGACAATAATAAAACCATAGAATTTAAAAACGGCAAAGGACAGACTTTACTGGTAAGAAAAGTAATCAGTGCCTCAGAAAATGCGGATACCTATTATGTGTATAATGAATATGACCAGTTGGCATTTGTTATACCACCTTTGGCTTCATCAACGGCAACGGTTTCAGCTTCTGCACAGGAACATCTTTGCTATCAATATAAATATGATGGTAAAAATAGACTTGTAGAAAAGAAACTTCCGGGGAAAGGCCTGGAACAAATGGTATACAATAAAAAAGATCAGGTTATACTGTATCGTGATACTGTTCTCAAAAATGGAATTACCAATTTTTCAGCAGATCAGTCATGGATGTTTACAAAATATGATCGTTTCGGAAGAGTAGTGTATACAGGGATTACTAGAGATACCAATCCAAGAAATGCCATACAGAATACTATTGACAATCAATCAGGTGATGCTTTTGAAACCCGCGGTGGAAGTTTTACACTCAATGGAATGAGTATTGAATATGGAAACGCTTCTTACCCTACAGCAGTCGACAAGCTTCTGACGGTAAATTATTATGATACCTATCCTCAGGGAGCGCCAGCAGTGAGTACGGTTTTAAATCAGGAAGTACTGCCGCAGACAACACAGAATTCAGAGGTAAGTACCAAAAGTCTTCCTACCGCTTCTTATATTAAAAATGTTGAAAATGATAGCTGGACAAAAGTGTTTACTTACTATGATAAGAAAGGCAGAGCAATCTCTACTCATTCTTTGAATCATCTGGGAGGATATACCAAGACTGAAAACTTTCTGAAATTTTCCGGAGTACCGGATTACAGCCTTATTGAACACAAAAGGACGGCCAGTGATACAAAGGTTAATATCAAAGAAATCTATGAGTATGATCATCAGGAAAGACTGGTAAGACACTGGAATCAGGTCAATGGAGGCGCTCAGGAGCTTTTGGCAGAAAACCTTTACAATGACCTGGGACAATTGCAGACTAAAAATGTAGGAAATACTACAGGCAGCCCATTGCAGCGTGTTAAATATGCCTACAATATCAGAGGCTGGATGACAAAAGTTAATGATCCAGCCAATTTGCAGAATAAACTTTTTGCATACGAACTTCGTTATAATAAACCCAACAGCCAGTTTTCGGGTTCTGCCAGATACAATGGAAATATTTCCCAAATGTCATGGATCACTCAAAATGACGCGGTATTGAGAAATTATTCCTATGAATATGATGGCCTTAACCGACTTAAGGAAGGACGTTTTTGGGATGCTATGAATTTAGAAAGAGGAGAATACCACGAACAGCTGACCTATGACCTTAACGGAAATATAAAAACCCTTTTAAGAAGAGGAAGACAGCTTCCGGGATATACTGCCCCAGAGGTAATGGACAATCTGGAATACCATTATGAAAATAATGAACAAAGTAATAAGCTATCTTACCTTAAAGAAATCGGAACCGGAAATGTTATAAGTGGATATCCGTTAGCATCAGGAACTACAGGAAGTACCATTACTTATGATGTCAATGGAAATATGAAGACTCAATTGGATAAAGGGATTTCTTCCATCCAGTATAATTATTTAAATTTACCAGGAAAGATTACTCAAAACTCCAAAGTAACAGACTATATTTACAGAGCAGATGGCGTGAAAGTAAGAAAGGTTTTTGGGACTGAAACAACTGATTATCTGGACGGCTTTCAGTATACTAATTCCGTATTGAAATTCTTTCCAACGGCAGAAGGGTATTTTAATGTTGAGACCGGAAAATATGTGTATAACTACACGGATCATCTTGGAAATACCAGATTAAGCTATGCTAAGAATGGAGCAGGAACAGAAATCATTGAGGAAAGTAATTATTACCCGTTTGGATTGAAACATGAGGGATATAATGTATTAACAGGGAATCCAGCATATAAGTACAAATACAACGGAAAGGAACTCCAAGAGACGGGGATGTATGATTATGGTGCGAGAATGTATATGCCGGATCTGGCAAGATGGGGTGTTGTGGATCCGCTGGCGGAAGTTTTTACTAAATGGAGTACATATAATTATGCATTGAATAATCCTTTAAAATTTATTGATCCAACAGGAATGAATCCTGTATATGATTGGAATACCGGAAAATATATGGACGGTAAACAAGAAGTTTCTTTTGAACAGGCAATGAATTCATATGGTTTAAATGGAGATGGTAGTGATTGTCCTAAATGTAAGCAAACTAAGCAGCAGGCTAAAAATATGGTTTCTTCTGGAAGATCTAAAGGGTTAAATTTTGCAGCTGATAATTTAGAGTATTTTTTAAATGGAAAAGACACATGGTCTGATGATAAGAAAATTTCATCCAAATTTCTAAAAAGTAATTCAAGTGTTAGACATGGTACTGCTTTAAATATTGCTAAAATATTTAATAAGAAATTTAATCAACAAATTGAAAATATGAAGTTAGGTGAAACAATTACATTAAATGGCAGGTGGAGAGATTCATATTATGCATCAGCAAGTGAGCCTGATTTATTATATGGAAGTGGGGGGTATATAATTTCTACTAATGTTTCTTTAAAAGTAACAAGAGGGAACACTCCTGGATTTAATGGATATACTGTTTCTGGAAATATAGAGGTTGATTATTTTGATACATATAACTGGGATCCAGGAAAAGGAGATTATGTCCCTGGGTTTGGCTCTACTAATGATAAAGATTTTGATAATTTAGTTACAAATGGAGAAGCAGCTAATTTTAATATGACTTCTAGTTGGAATATTAATGTTTCTGACTGGGGATATTTAAATGGTAGTGTTAGAGCAGGTGTAATTAATACTGTTATGCAAGCTCGTTAATTATAAAACTAAAAAAAATAATATGGCAAGAATATATTTAGGCTTACTTTTTTTTATTTTGTTTTCATGTGATAAAAGTAAACAGGATGTATATAAATTATCTGTGACAAATTTTAATATTGAGATGAAATTAGAAAAGAATAATTCATTTTTAAGAGAATATAAACGGTATTTAGTAATTTCCTCTAAAGATAATAATGAACTAGAGTCAGTAATGTTGAAAGATGATAATGGTACCGGAGCGAACAGTTATCTTTATGAGGATGTAGAAAATTATATAATTATTGATTGTGATGGAACTTGGTATTCAGTAAACAAGAAAACGGGGGATTTAAATTTGATTGGAAATTTTTGGTTAAAGAATCCTCCAAAAAATTATTTAGGTACATTTATGTTAGAAAGTAGTAATAAAAAAGTTATTTTTATAAAACAGGAAAAAATAGAATTAAATGACATCTATAAATATGGTGGAGGTTAACTAATTAAGGTACAAAACCTCGCAGTTCAAAGTCTCTGGCTTTGCACTCCATGAATTGACTCGTCCTGAAAAAGGTTGACTAGTTTTATAACTCAAATATACTTAAATCAGAGTAGGAATTTTCCTATTCTGATTTTGTTTTTTATAGGTTTTTAATTTCACATTATTTTTCATGTGTACTTGGCTTGG